>TARA_R110002072_G_scaffold87977_6_pt1 | contig 26142 bp, 24 predicted proteins | sample TARA_R110002072 | Tara Oceans TARA_R110002072 (sample SAMEA4397118) | marine metagenome | biome: Polar Biome; feature: [SRF] surface water layer (ENVO:00010504); material: water (ENVO:00002006), including particulate matter (ENVO:01000060) such as... | depth 5 m | reverse complement strand
CAGCATCATGAACGATATGACGTTTGGAGATCCGGGTGAGAAAACCAGCTCCTGGACCGTCTTCCTGATAGGCATGTTCTTTTTCATGGCCACGTTGTTTGCCTGGTTTCGCACCGCAATCCGGGAAAATATCGCCGGCATGAACAGCGCTCAGCTGAAAAAATCTTATGTGCTGGGCATGTTCTGGTTCATTTTCTCCGAGGTGATGTTCTTCTTCGCTTTCTTTGGCGCGCTGTTCTATATCCGTAATCTTGTCGGGCCCTGGCTGGCGGGAGAAGGTGAAGGCGGTCGCATGAATCACCTGCTTTGGCCCGGTTTTGAGTATGTCTGGCCAATGATGCAGACGCCCCAGGAGGCTGTAGGCGGTGCGGCATCGCAGCTGATAGCAAACAATGGCACTTTCGTAAGTCCCAATACCAGCCTGTCGTTCGAAGATGCGCATGTCTGGTGGCACTGGTTGCCGATGTGGAACACGCTGGTACTGTTGACGTCCAGCCTTACCTGCCATATCGCACACATGGGTATTCTCGCGGGCGACCGCAAGAAGTTTAACCTGTGGCTTGGGATCACCGTGGCGCTGGGTATTATCTTCCTTTACCTGCAGTACATGGAATACCACGAAGCGTATGTCGAGTACGGCCTGACCCTGAATGCCGGTATTTACGGCTCCACCTTCTTCATGCTGACCGGATTCCACGGCTTCCACGTATTCATGGGGATGACGATGCTGTTGATCCAGTTGCTGCGTTCGGTGATTGGCAAGCAGTTCACGGCCACCGACCATTTCGGCTTCGAGGCATCCAGCTGGTACTGGCACTTTGTTGACGTGGTGTGGGTGTTCCTGTTCCTGTTCGTTTACATACTCTAGGGGTTCTCTGGTGTTGATTCCTGGGTTGCCTGTGCCGCGGGTCCGGCATCCCAGGGATTCTGATGGCCGATTTGGCCAGTCGCCACACCGTAGGCGATCAGCGCCATCAGCACAACGGCGATGGCCAGCCTGACGCCCAGCGAATGAAGTGTTCCCCGCTTCTCCGCGTCACCCTGATCCCGCATCAGATAGTAAAATCCGCTTCCCAGGCTGGCGACCAGCGCCAGCATCAATACGACAATTGCAGCTTTTAACAATGGGTGTCTCCTTCAACAGTCTGGTGCAGTATAAACCAGCCGCAAAGTTTGCGCCGGAGTGTGATGATGTCTGAACCGAAATCCGGGTTTCAGTTCGATTTCGAGTGGCGCATTGCGCTGTTTACCGCGTTGCTGGTGCCCTTTATGGTCGGCCTTGGTTTCTGGCAATTGCAGCGGGCCGAGGAAAAGAGCGCAATGGCGGCCGCTTTTGAGGCCCGCCAACAACAGCCCCCCGTGCCGCTGTCCACATTGTGGGAAGAGCCGGGTGAGCAGTTGGCGTATGCATCCGTGACGATGAAAGGGCAGTTTACACCGAACGAGTACTTTCTGCTGGATAACCAGATGCGAGAGGGCCGGGTGGGGTATGAGGTTCTCGATGTGCTGCAGCTATCCAGCGGCGGCCGGGTGCTGGTGAACCGGGGCTGGGTCGCCGGTGGTGCGGATCGACAGGTACTGCCGCAGGTGCCCCGTCCCGAGGGTGAGGTCGAATTTACCGGCCATGTCTATGTCGCTCCGGGCGTGCCGTTCCTGTTGGCAGAGCAGCAGCTCGACGATACCTGGCCGAAACGGATACAGGCAGTGGAAATGGATAAACTGATGCCGCTGATCGCTGCGCGGCCGGGCGAACGGGTGTTTCGCTATCCCGTTCGTATCGATGCCGGTGAGCCTGCAGCCCTGGTTACGGATTGGCAGATAGTGAATATGAGCCCGATAAAACATCGCGCTTACGCGGTACAGTGGTTTGCTATGGCCGCAGTACTTTTGGTTTATTACCTGATGCGTAGCAGTAACCTTTGGCAGTTACTCAGGGGATCAGGCAGGACAGGCAATTAAATGAAAGAGACAAACCCTAACGCCAATAACCGTATGGTTCTGCTGTTGATTGGCGGTATTCCGGTAACGGTGATACTCGCAGCCACCTGGCTGTGGTTTTTTGTCGCGCGCGGCGAACTGGACCTGGTGAGCGTGCTCGGCACAGCCAATCGCGGAACATTGGTGCAGCCACCCCGGCAGCTGGATGAATACGAACTGCGTGACGCATCCGGCGCCGTGGTAAAACTCTCCGACATGGAGCCGCGCTGGAGCATGGTGGTTCCGGTCACAGGCGGGCGCTGTGATGAGTCCTGCGAAAAAACACTGTACCTGACACGCCAGATCCACGTCGCCATGGGCAAGGAGTTTAATCGCCTGCAACGCCTGTATATCAGTGATCACTCCGCTCGTGACACGCAGCTGGCGGTGGCGAAGCTCAGCGATGATCACCCTGCTCCCCGCGACTTCACGCAGTACCTGGCGACAGAGCATCACGGTCTGCAGGCTTTGGCGCTGCCGTCCGCCAGCTACACGACACTCTTTCCTGAGCATCAGACAGATCAAAGCACGTGGTACCTGATGGACCCTGCGGGCTGGATTATGATGTCCTACAATGACCAGGTGTCGTATAAAGATGTTATCGCAGACCTCAAGTTCCTGCTCAAGAATTCCGGCGGCTAAAATTTCATGACTGACGCACAGCAAACAAGCACGGCCACGTGGCGTGACTACAAGGAGCTGACTAAACCCAACGTCGTCCTGCTGATGATACTGACATCGGCTATTGGTATGTTTATGGCGGTGCCGGGCATGGTGCCACTGCAGGTGTTGATACTGGGGAACCTGGGTATCGCACTGTGCGCGGGCTCTGCCGCGGCGGTGAATCACCTTGTGGACCAGCATGTCGATGAGAAAATGGCCCGTACGCATAATCGCCCCATTGCCCAGGGGCGGGTGAGCAATGCACAGGCCGCACTGTTTGCTGCAGTGATGGGTGCGCTGGGCATGGGCATTCTGTTCATCTGGATCAACGCGCTGACGGCGTGGCTGACGCTCGCCTCGCTGGTCGGCTACGCATTTGTTTACACGATGTTTCTCAAGCGTGCCACGCCCCAGAACATTGTGATTGGCGGGCTTGCCGGTGCAGCCCCTCCCCTGTTGGGCTGGACTGCCGTCACGGGTGAGGTCACTGGTCACGCACTGCTGCTGGTATTGATTATTTTCGCCTGGACGCCACCGCATTTCTGGGCGCTGGCAATTCACCGGCGCGAGGAGTACGCCGCGGTTGAGATACCGATGTTGCCGGTGACACACGGTGTGGCGTTTACCAAGCTGCACATCCTTTTATATACCATACTGATGTTCCTGATCACCCTGTTGCCGTTTGTGACTCGCATGAGCGGCCCGCTCTATCTGCTAGGCGCTGTGGTATTGGGCGGCGGCTTTTTGTACTGGGCTATCGAGCTACTGCGCGGTAAAAATCCGAATGCACCTATGGAGACTTTCAAGTATTCCATTGTCTACCTTATGTCCCTGTTTGTAATTATGTTGGCAGACCACTACCTGTTCCCTGTGAGTACCTTATGAGCCAGTCACGCAATATCAAACTGACGGTCGGCGGTTTACTGCTGGTAATTGCCGTTATTGTCGGTGGATTCGTGCATCGCGTATCGATGCCCCGAGTGATGACCGAATCGGAGATGAAGATCAACGGCCTGTACATGTTCGATACCCCGCGAGCCATCGGGGACTTCGCGCTGATCGACCACCACGGTGAGGTCTTTGACCCGGCCCGGCTTCAGGGACAATGGACACTGATATTTTTTGGTTTTACCTATTGCCCCGATATTTGCCCTACGACCATGACCTTCCTCAACCAGTTTGTGAGTAGTCTCGAGGGCACCGAGGCAGAAGACACCCAGGTGGTGATGGTCTCGGTAGATCCGGCGCGCGACACCGTGGAGCAATTGGCGACGTACGTCCCGTATTTTAATCCGGAGTTCACTGGAGTCACCGGTGAGTTTCTGGACATCCATCGCTTTGCCACCGCGTTGAACACCCCGTTCCGCAAGGTTGCCGGCGAGGGTGGCGATTACCAGGTGGATCATAGTGCCAATGTGGTACTGATAAACCCCCGAGGAGATTATCACGGCTTCTTCAAAGCGCCGCTGGATCTTGCAAAAATGAAAGCCACCTATCGCTCCGCCAGGTATCTGTGGGATCAGTAAATTATCAGAGTCTCCCGCGGTACGTGAGCGCTTGCTGACATAATATGAATTGGTCGACCCGCTGCCCGGGCGTCCCGAAATCAAAGTGAGTTCTATTATGGGTTCCGATTTGCCACCTCTCGTTCTCGTCGATGGCTCTTCCTATGTCTACCGCGCGTATCACGCGCTGCCTATGCTGACGACCTCCAGCGGAGAAAACACCGGCGCGGTGCGCGGTGTCATCAGTATGCTGCGCCGTCTGGTGGCGGATTACCCGGACAGTCCGGTCGCCGTGGTGTTCGATGCCAAGGGCAAGACTTTCCGCGACGACATCTTTGAGCAGTACAAGGCACATCGCCCGCCCATGCCGGATGAGTTGCGCGAGCAGATCGAGCCTATTCACGCCATCGTCAAGGCCATGGGTTTGCCGTTCGTTTGTGAGCCCGGTGTCGAAGCGGACGATGTTATCGGCACGCTGGCCCGCCAGGCCAGTGAACAGGGCCGGCGCGTGGTGATCTCCACCGGTGACAAGGACATGGCGCAACTGGTGAATGCGCACACCACACTGGTCAACACGATGACAGGCACAGTGATGGATGAGGCGGGGGTCGCTGAAAAGTTCGGTGTGTCGCCGGCGCTGATCATCGATTTCCTGGCGCTGATGGGCGACAAGGTCGACAACATTCCGGGCGTACCCGGGGTTGGTGAGAAAACTGCGCTGGGACTGATACAGGGGCTGGGCGGCCTCGACACGATATACGCCAATCTCGACAAGGTGGCCGAGCTGTCCTTTCGGGGAGCGAAGACCATGGCGGCAAAGTTGGAGCAGGAAAAGGACAACGCCTACCTGTCTTACCTTCTGGCGACCATCAAGACCGACGTGCCGCTGGAGCTGGCCCCGGAGCAGTTGCAGAATGCACCGCCACAGCGGGATGAACTGGTGGACTGGTTTACCCGCCTGGAGTTTCGCTCCTGGCTGGATGAACTGCTGGATGACCCCGACACCACGGCTGGTGCGGGTGAAACGCCACCCACCCACTACGATATCGTCACCGGGCAGGCCGAGTTTGACGCCTGGCTGAAAAAGCTGGAAGCGGCGCCTCTGTTTGCGTTCGATACCGAGACCACCAGCCTCAACTACATGGATGCCCGCATTGTTGGCGTCTCTTTTGCGGTGGAACCGGGCGCGGCTGCATACGTGCCGGTGGCGCACGACTATATGGGCGCGCCGACACAGCTGTCGCGTGAATCGGTACTGGCAGCGCTGAAACCGCTGCTGGAGGATGAGAGCCGGGGGAAAGTGGGCCAGAACCTCAAATACGACGCCAGCGTGCTGGCCAATCACGACATTACATTGCGCGGGATCCGCTTTGACACCATGCTGGAGTCCTACGTGCTGGACTCCACCGCCACGCGCCACGATATGGACAGCCTGGCGCTCAAATACCTCGGCCAGAAGACCATTCATTTCGAGGATGTCGCCGGCAAAGGCGCCAAGCAGCTTACCTTCAACCAGGTCAAGCTGGAGGATGCCGGGCCCTATGCTGCGGAGGATGCAGATATCACGCTGCGGCTGCACCAGGAGCTCTGGCCGAGGCTGGAGCAGCACGAGGGGCTGCGCAATATACTGACGACCATCGAGGTGCCGCTGGTGCCAGTGCTGTCGCGTATTGAGCGCCAGGGTGCATTGATTTCCCGCGAGTTGCTGGTGCAGCAGAGCGGCGAGCTGGGGAAGCGCCTGATGGAGCTCGAGGGCGAGGCGCACGAGTTGGCCGGCCAGCCGTTCAACCTGGGCTCGCCCAAGCAGCTGGGAGATATCCTGTTCGAAAAACTGCAGTTGCCGGTGATCAAGAAAACGCCCAAAGGCGCCCCATCGACGGCCGAGGACGTGCTGGCGGAACTGGCGCTGGACTATCCCCTGCCCAAGGTTTTGCTGGAGTACCGCAGCCTGAGCAAGCTCAAGTCCACCTATACCGACAAACTGCCAGAGATGATCAACGCCGGCACCGGCAGGGTACACACGTCTTATCACCAGGCCGTGGCCGCGACAGGCAGGCTCTCTTCCACTGACCCGAACTTACAAAACATCCCCATCCGCACGCAGGAGGGCCGCCGAATTCGCCAGGCTTTCATCGCACCGCAAGGGTACAAGATACTGGCGGCGGACTACTCCCAGATCGAACTGCGCATCATGGCGCACCTGTCGGGCGACGCGGGCTTGCTGAAAGCGTTCACAGACGGCCTGGATGTCCACTCCGCTACCGCCTCTGAAGTCTTTGAGGTGCCACTGGACGCCGTGTCCGGCGAGCAGCGCCGCAAGGCGAAGGCGATCAATTTCGGGCTGATATACGGCATGTCCGCATTTGGCCTGGCGAAGCAACTGCACCTGGGCCGCCAGGAAGCCCAGCAGTATATCGATCGCTATTTTGAGCGCTATCCGGGCGTTGCCGAGTACATGGATCGCACCCGGGCCGTTGCCAGGGAGCAGGGCTTCGTGGAAACCCTGTTCGGGCGGCGCCTGTACCTGCCGAATATCAATGCCCGCAACAAGATGCATGTGCAGGCCGCGGAGCGCACCGCGATCAATGCGCCGATGCAGGGCACAGCGGCGGACATCATCAAACGCGCGATGCTGACAGTCGATGACTGGCTGCAGCAGGGCGACACCGATGCCCGCATGATCATGCAGGTGCACGATGAGCTGGTGTTTGAGGTAGCTACCGGGGAGGTTGAGCCGGTGCGTGAGCGGATTTGCCAGCTGATGTCAGAGGCTGCTGAACTGTCGGTGCCGCTGCTGGTGGAGGCCGGGGTTGGCAATAATTGGGATGAGGCGCATTAGGCCAGGTGCAGTGAGATCGCCCGTCACGCGCTGTACCGGGCTGTCCGGACACGGGCATAGCCTTGCGGCGTTGAGCGGGCGGCTGCGGAACTCAACCAAAATTGCTGCGCAATTTTTGGGATTCGAACAGTCCTCGCCGAAAGACTCCCGCACAACGCCGCAAGGCTGAACATGCCCTAAAGTCCGGACAGCCCGGTACAGCGCGTGAGGGGCTCGCCCTCGCAAGCTTTAAAATCCAGAGTGAACTATTTCCCGATCGCCCGGTCTCATACTCTGTAGCGCAAGCTACATCCCTAAGTGGCTTTCTATCCGAAGCCAAAGTGAGCAAGCCTCTTTCCCCGAGAGGCCCTAGGTTCCCCGGTTGTCTGTGAAAGCGGCAGCCGGGGTTTGTTCCGTCAACCACTGGTCGAGTACCGAGATCAACGCCTGGTGGCCCTCGTGTTTCAGGGCGGAAAAAAGCTGGACGCTGACGAGATCGGCGTTGTCCTTCAGTGCTGCGCGCACTTGCAGCAGCGCGGTGCCGGCCGCACCACGCTTTAACTTGTCGGCCTTGGTCAGCAGGATGTGGACCGGCATCGCGGCCTGCAGAGCCCATCCCAGCATCTGCTGATCGAAAGGCTGCAGCGGGTGGCGTATATCCATCAACAGAATCAATCCGCGCAGGCACTGTCGATTTTGCAGGTAATTTTCCAGTTGTTTGGTCCACTCGCGCTTCACCGCGAGCGGGACTTTTGCAAAACCGTAACCGGGCAGGTCCACCAAACGCTGGCTGTCGGACAGCTCGAAAAAGTTAATGAGTTGCGTTCGCCCCGGTGTCCTGGAGGTCTTTGCAAGCTTTTTGTTGTTCGTTAAGCTATTGATTGCACTGGACTTTCCGGCATTTGACCTGCCGGCAAAGGCCACTTCCCAGCCACTGTCGGGAGGGCACTGGGCCAGTTTTGCCGCGCTGGTCAGAAACTGCGCACCCCGATAGTTCGGCGCGGCAGGCAGGGTGGGACATTCGGGGTCGGTCATTGCGAGGGATTGCCTTTTTTGGACTGGGTATCTCGTATATAATGCCACAGCTTTTTTTCCTGTTATCAAATGCTTGTGTAGATAATTGGCTAACCGGGCCTATAGAGGTATCCCCATGAAAAAACTTTTCGCGGCTGTTTTAATGCTTTCAACTGTTGGCGCGTGGGCTGATGCCGCTCCACCACAGTATCAAACAGCCTGTTTCGCATGTCATTCAACCGGCGCTGCCGGTGCCCCCAAGACGCACGATGTGGCCGCCTGGCAGCCGCGCATGGAGAAAGGGATGCCCGCATTGGTTGAGTCGGTGAAAAAAGGCATGAACGCCATGCCGCCAACTGGCATGTGCTCCACCTGCACCGATGAAGATTACGCCGCTCTGATCGAGTTTATGGCGGCGCCTGCGCCAACGAACTGAAGCGACCCCTGATACTCGTTAAACCTGGAATTCACATGAAGAAACTAGCAGTTTTGTTCAGCCTGACACTTGGCTGGACATCGATCGGCTTTGCAGCCACCGTCAAGCCCGCAGGTGATGCGGCCTCCGGCGAAAGTCAAAGTGCCGTCTGCGGTACCTGTCACGGCGCGGACGGCAACGCCGCTTCTCCTTTTCCAAAGCTGGCTGGCCAGGGTGAGAAATACCTGTTCAAGCAGTTGCAGGATATTCGCGACGGTTTTCGTGATGTCCCGACGATGGTCGGCCAACTGGATGGTAAAACGGATCAGGATCTGGCGGATATCGCGGCCTATTACTCCTCGCAAAAACGCTCGGGCGGACACACGGATCCCGAGTTGCTGGAGTTGGGCGCAAAAATTTATCGCGCAGGTGTCCCCGATCGCAACGTTGCAGCGTGTATTGCCTGTCACTCCCCCACAGGGAAAGGCAATGATCCCGCTGGTTTCCCGCAGCTTGCCGGGCAGAACGCGCAGTACGTCGCGGATCAGTTGCGGGCGTATCGCAAGGGGTACGATGATCCCACCGGGCGCACCAATGACGGCGAAGCGATGATTATGCGCGCTACGGCGTTCGGTCTGAGTGATAAGGAAATCGAGGCGGTGTCCAGCTATGTGGCTGGACTCAAGTAGAGCCAAACGCTGTGCAAGGTGGCATTTATGCCACCTTTTTTTTCAGCCGATGAACGCCCTGCGCCAATTGCTGTCTCATCAAGCATCAAATATTTTCTGGAGAGAACCATGATCAAACAATTAGTGCTGGCCCTGTCTTTGATGGCGTTCGGGCTTTCCTGTGCGGCGGAAGACGATACCGCGACAACGTATGAGGCAGGTACTCACTATGAACTGATCTCACCCCCGGTGCGATCGGTTGATGCGGATAAAATCGAAGTTGCAGAGTTTTTCTGGTACGGCTGTATCCACTGCTACAATTTCGAGTTGCTGTTGGAGCCCTGGGCTGAAAACCTGCCCGCGGATGTGAGCTATCGCGGTATCCCGGCGGTCTGGGCCGAGCCAATGGCGCTGCATGCCAAGGCCTATTACGCCGCGCAGGCACTGGGCGTTCTGGATACCATGCACCCGGTCATTTTTCAGGCGATGAATGTCGACGGCAAGAAGCTGTTGTCGCAGGCGGATATCGCTGCCCTTTTCACTGCCAACGGTGTGTCCGAGGAAGATTTCAACAAGGCGTTTGATTCCTTCGGGGTGAATAGCCAGGTCAGCCAGGCTATCGCCACCGCCAAAGCGGCCAAGCTGAAAGGTACGCCGGCGCTGATGGTCAATGGCAAATACTATATCAGCCAGCAAACAGCCGGATCGCAGGCAAATATGTTGAAGGTTGCCGATTTCCTGATCGAAAAAGAACGCGCTGCCAAGGCCAATTGATTTCCGCTAGCGCCTAGATCACCAGCCACTCGGGAACGGGCAGGCCCTTGTTCTCGAGAAAGACCGGGTTGAACAATTTGCTCTGGTAGCGGTTGCCGTAATCGCACAGGATGGTGACGATGGTGTGACCAGGCCCGAGGTGCTCCGCCAGACGCACAGCGCCAGCGATATTAATCCCTGCTGATCCGCCGAGACAGAGGCCCTCGTGTTTCAGCAGGTCAAAGATATACGGCAGTGCCTCTTCATCGCTGATCATGAACGAAACGTCCACTTTCGCCTGTGCTACGTTGTCTGTTACGTGATTGATGCCAATGCCTTCCATAATGGAAGTGCCTTCGCTTGGGCGCGGTTCACCGCTGCGGAAATACTCGTACATTGATGCGCCAGCCGGGTCTGCCAGCCCAATGGTAATGCCGGCGTTGTGACTCTTCAGCGCAGTTGATACGCCCGCGAGTGTACCGCCGGTGCCGACGGCACAGATGAACCCGTCCACTTTGCCGTCAGTCTGTTGCCAGATTTCCTGGCCCGTGGTGCGCTGATGAATCTCCATATTGGCAAGGTTGTCGAATTGGCGAGCCCACACTGCACCGTGTTCCTCGCGCCTGGCAAACTTTTCCGCCAACCGCTGCGCGGTATGTATGTAGTGATTGGGGTCGCTGAACGAAGTCGCGCCAACAAGGTGCAGGTCTGCGCCCAGTAATTCAAGGGTATCAATTTTCTCTTTGCTCTGGGTGACAGGCATCACGACTGTGCTCCTGTAGCCCATGGCATTGGCCAGCAGTGTCAATCCGATCCCGGTATTGCCGGCGGTGCCCTCGACAATGCGACCGCCCGGTTGCAGTTCACCAGAGGCCTGTGCCGCTCGAATGATACCCAGAGCGGTACGATCTTTCACCGAGCCGCCGGGATTGAGGAATTCCGCTTTTCCGAGAATGGTGCAGCCGGTTTTTTCCGATACCTGTTTCAGGTGGAGCAAGGGGGTGTTGCCAATCAGTTCGGTCACATCAGAGGCAGTGCGCACGTATTAGTCTCCGCAGGAAGTGCCCGACGAGTATGCCATAGCGAGAGCATCTGGTCAGGGGATTGTCGTTGCCCGCCCGCGATACAGTGATATGCACAGAAGCAGGGCGAGTACGTTGATCAGAACCATAAAGTCGAGCATGGGTGCCGGCGTATCGATCAGGTAAGCGCCGACCAGCGCTGTTGCCGAGGCCGACAGGGCCATCTGGATAAATCCCATCAGCGCTGATGCGGTGCCGGCTATTTGCGGAAATGGTCGCAGCGCGATCGCCATCGCGTTGGGCAGCACCAATCCCATACCGGTGGCATAAAACATCATCGGCAGCACCAGTACCAGGATACTGTGCGGGAGCAGGAATGCGCCGGCCCACATGGCGAGCGTGGCCATCGCCGCAAGAGCCGCCCCGAATAATACGGTCTGCTCTGATTCGTAACTGACGCTCATTCTGGCGCTCAGTGCACTGCCCAGCATATAGCCGGCCACGGATGTCAGGAAGATAAACCCAAAGTACTGCACCGGCACGCCCAGCATGTCGATGTACACGAAGCTGGAGGATGACAGATAAGCCAGTAGCCCCGCGTAGACAAAACCGCTGCCAAATGTGGCAGTAACGAACATGGGGCTGCGCAACAGCTGGGCATAATTTCGCGCGATGGATAACGGGTGCAGACTCTGTCGCTGTGGCAGGGATTCGGCCAGGAATACATTGATCAGTACCACCATTGCGACACCGTACAGAGCCAGAAAAACGAAAATACTGGGCCAGGGTAACCACAGCATCATGATGCTTCCCATCATGGGGGCAACGGCAGGGGCCAGCGCCATCAGCATTGCGATCAGTGACAGTGCCCGGGCCGCGCGTGTCGGCCCGAATACGTCGCGAGCGACGGCGCGTGCCAGGGTGGGCCCTACACAGGCGCCCACACCCTGGATGAAGCGAAACAGCATCAGTTCCTGCACCGTGGTAGAGAGGCTGCAACCCAGACACGCCAGCACAAATAATACGGTGCCGCCAATCAGTATCGGCTTGCGGCCAAAGCGGTCCGCCAGTGGACCACATGCCAGGTGAAACAGTGCGAAGCCAGTGAGATAAGTACTGAGGGTCAGGTGCATGTGCTGGATGTCTGTACCCAGTGCCGCCATCATCGCTGGCATGGCGGGCAGGTAGACGTCCACACTCAATGGGCCAAGCGCAACCAGGGCCGCCAGCAATGCCAGCAGCCAGCGGGAGTCGGGATGCAACTGTCGGTGGGCCATGGGGCGGCGATGCTAATCTATAAGAGTCGCTAAAGCAAAATACGGGCAGTCAACTGACCGGCGCTCAACCCAGAAAAATGTCACCTGATGGATAGCGCACTCTTGGAAAGGCGCGCGTTGCCAGGAAGAACCCGAGTGTCAGCGGCCCCACACGCCCAATGAACATAATGGCCATCAGGGTCAGACGACCAACCGGGTCCAGTTCCCCCGTAGCCCCGCGGGACAAGCCCACGGTGCCAAACGCCGAGACAACTTCAAAGGCCAGATTGAGAAAATCCCCATCGTGGGAAAGACTGATGATGAATATTCCGAGCATGACAATAAGCAGACTGACCATGGCGAGGGCCAGTACTTTCATCATTTGCTGGTGACCCAGGCTGCGGCCGAAAGCGTTCACCTCGGGACTGCGCCGGAAAAAAGCGAGAGTTGAAAGTACCAGGATGATAAAGGTAGTGACCTTGATGCCGCCAGCGGTAGAGGTGCTGCCGCCACCAATCAGCATGAGACTGATTACCATCAGTGCCGTACTGTCGTGTATGGCGCCTATATCTACCGTGTTGAAGCCTGCGGTCCGGGTAGTCACCGCCTGGAACCAGGATGCGAGCAGCCGGTCTACCGGATTGGAAAACTGGCCCAGCGTGGCGGAATTGTTCCACTCCAGCAGGGCGAACATGACCACCGAAAAAACCAGTAAGACAGCGGTTCCACTCAGCGTCAGTTTGCTGTGCAGCGAGAGCTTCTGCCAGCGCCTGACCAGGTAGATGTCGGACAAAACGCTAAAACCGATACCACCGAGAATAATCAGGACCGGCACGGCGATGTTTATCATGGGATTGCTTGCCCACAGGGACAGGCTGTCGGGGTAGAGTGAAAATCCAGCGTTATTGAATGCTGAGACGCTGTGGAAGACGGCGCTCCACAACCCGGCCGCCCAGCCAAACTGTGGTACGAACACGGTGGCGAGCATGGCTGCACCTGCCAGTTCGCAAAGCAGCATGACGCGTATAATGATTCCCACCAGGTGCAGAAGATCTGACATCGAGACCTGGTTCATTTCCTCGCGCAGGAAGATACGCTGTTGCATGCCGATGGGCAGGCCGAACATCGATAGTAGCAGTACCGCAAAGGTCATGATCCCCAGCCCGCCGAGTTGCATCAGCAGTAGAATCACGAACTGCCCGAAAAGGCTGAAATCCCCTGTATTGATGACGGTCAGGCCGGTGACTGTGACGGCGGAAGTCGCGGTGAACAGAGCGTCCGACCAATTCACCGGGATGCTGGCGGAGACGGGCAACTTGAGCAGGCAGGCGCCTATCAATAGCAGGCCGGCATAGAGCAGGGCAAGCAGGGCCGGTGGTGCAATGGCGATCCGGCGACCGCCAGTAATATGGCGTTTAATGGTGTGCATGCCGTGTGGTCAGAGCAGCCTCTTGCCAAAATCCCTCAGAGCCTGCGGGCGACCGAGCAGCAATAGTTTGTCGGCGGTTTCCAGTAGTAGTTCGCCAGATGCACATGACAGGAACTCGGTGCCGCGCATGACACCGAGACAGCGCAGGTCTGCATCGCTTGGCAGCACCAGCGCGTCGATTCTTTCTCCGTCTTTGCCGTCGGGTACGCGAACATCGATGATAGTAAAACCATTGCCCAGGGTTAGATAATCGCGAATCAGCGGGTTGTTTAGCTTCTGGGCAACGTGTTGGCCAATCTCCTGCTCCGGTTCTATGACACGATCGGCGCCCAGTTTGCTGAGGATGCGGTGGTGCATTTTGGTAATTGCTTTCACCCAGATGCAGGACACTCCCAGCATCTTGGCATTCATGGTGCAGATAATACTGGCTTCTATATCCTCGCCGATGGCGATGACCGCTACATCACAACTGCCAACGCCCGCATCGCGCAATGCCTCTTCATCGCGCGCGTCGGCGATAAGCGCTTCAGTGATGGTATCGGCCAGCCGACTGACCGGACCCTCCTCGCAGTCGATGCCCAGCACGCTATTGCCCATCTGCGCCAGCTCGCGGGCAACAGTGGTGCCAAACGTACCCAATCCAATGACCGCAAAATTACGTTTTTTCATAGCAGGTTTCAGCGTTAGTGAAATTTTTCCACCAGTGACAGACAGTAACGCATCTACTCGTCGATACCACGAGTGCTTCTGGCGTCGTCTATGCCGCCGATAGCCTCCACATGTTGGTAGCCAGCGTCTTCCAGTGCCTGGGCAGCTTGTGCTGCGCGACCTCCACTGCGGCAATACAACTTGATGTGGGTGTTCTTGTCGGGGAATAAGGCCTCCACCTCCGGGACGATATCGGAGTGAGTGATTCGCAGGTCCCCGTCAATGCTGTCGAGTGTATGTTCGACCGGGCTTCTCACATCTATCCACACAGTGTCTGCCAGGCAGACACCGGGAAAGGCCAGGGTTATCAATAATACGGTATAGCCAAACAGCGCTCTCAGTTTCACGGCAGTTCCCCTAAAGATGAATGTTGCTGTCGCAAGCGTAACAAAACTCCACCCCGCGGTATCCATTGATTATGATATTAGTCAAACCTGATATGATAAATCCCGATAAATGGGCTGGGGGGAGTGAGGAGTAACTAAATGGATATCGAGTCGATGCACCAAAACGTTGAGCAGGCATCGTCGCTGTTGAAGTCTCTGGCCAACCCCAATCGTCTGCTCGTGCTATGTGCGCTGGTGACACGAGAGCATACTGCGGGCGAACTGGAGCAATTGACGGGGCTCAGTCAGTCCGCAATCTCGCAACACCTCGCGCGCCTGCGAAAGGAGCAACTCGTCACCACGCGGCGTGAGGCGCAGCGCATCTATTACTCTTTGTACAGCTCTGCCGCGGCCGCAGTGATTAAAACACTGCACGGCATCTACTGTGCCGATGAATAAACCCGGTGGCTACGGCACAGCGGCGAGCGATGCGATTGACGGCCTTGTTCACTACGCCCTGAAAGGCGGGCTGCCGAAGCTGATTTTCCTGCTGGCGCTGGCTGCCGGGGTGCTCGCGTTGCTGTATACGCCGCGGGAAGAGGAACCGCAGATCGTGGTTCCTATGGTCGATGTACTGGTGCAGGCGCCGGGCTTGAGTGCGAAACAGGTAGAGCGGCAGGTCACCATTCCGGTGGAAAAGCTGCTGTCGCAGATTCCCGGCGTTGAGCATGTCTACTCGTCCTCGGCGAGAGGCAGGGCCAGTGTCACACTGGCCTTTTACGTGGGGCAGGATCGCGAGGACTCGCTGCTCAACACCTATAACAAACTGTACTCCAACCAGGACCGCGTGCCTCCCGTGGTCAGCAACTGGATGGTGCGCCCTGTTGAGGTGGACGATGTGCCCATCGTTATGCTGGGGCTGTGGAGCACAGATGGCAACCGCTACAGCGACTTCGAATTGCGGCGTATTGCCGACGAGGTATCGACTGTGCTGCAGGGCATTCCCCAGACCAGTGAGGTCAACGTGGTGGGTGGGCGTCCGCGCACGATCAAAATCCTGATCAACCCGGAGAGCATGGGCGCACGTAAAACGACGACGGCCGATATCGTGTCTGCCCTGGCGGTATCAAATGTGCTGCTTTCCTCGGGAAACTGGGCCTTCAATAACGAATCAATCATGCTGGAATCCGGTGATTTTATACGCGATGTGCCGGAACTGGAGACGTTGGTGGTCAATGTCATTGACTCGGTGCCTGTCTACTTGCGCGATGTTGCCCGCATAGAAGATGGTCCGGCAGAGGCTGACAGCTACACCTGGATCGATTTTACTTCAGCGCATCCTGCTGCACGGGATAGCCGCGATGCAACTGAGCAAACCCCGCACCCGATGGTGGCCATATCAGTCGCCAAACAGCGCGGCGCCAACGCGGTAACTGTGGCTCGGGGTGTCCACGCAGAAATTGCACGATTGCAGCAGGGCCTGCTGCCGCCGCAAGTGCAGATTGAGGTGCTGCGAGACTACGGCCAGACCGCAAACGAAAAGGTGAACGACCTTACCAGCAGTCTCGCCTTTGCCATTGTCACCGTGGTGATGTTTATCGGCGTATTCCTGGGTTGGCGCGCCGCTGTGGTGGTCGGTCTGGCGGTACCTGTCTGCTACGGCATCACCCTGGGGCTGGATCACGCAATGGGTTACACCATTAACCGCGTCACCCTGTTCGCACTGATTCTGTCGCTGGGTTTGCTGGTCGATGACCCGATTACCGGGGTCGACAATATTTCCCGCTTTATGGCAAGAAAATCAATGCCATTGCGCGAACGGGTGGCGGCTGCCATCGCAGAGATTCGGGTGCCGCTGGTGCTGTCCACTGTCACCATTGTACTGGCCTTTCTGCCACTGGCGTTTATCACTGGCATGATGGGGCCCTACATGGCACCAATGGCGTTCAATGTACCGGTCAGTGTGATCGCCAGCACCCTGGTCGCTTTCCTGGTTACGCCGTGGCTCGCAAGTCGCGTACTCAAGGAGCCGACAGCGCCTGAAGGCGCGAGTGATGAGGCCGCAGGAGGCAGTTTATACCGGCGCATGATGACACCACTGATCAGTCACCGGGGTCGCGCGAAAGCCCTGCTGTGGCTGGTGCTTGTGCTGTTTGTGGCGGCAGCAGTACTGCCGCTGTTTCGCGCCGTTCCGCTGAAACTGCTGCCCTTTGATAACAAGAATGAAGTGCAGGTATTGATCGACCTGCCAGAGAGCGCGAGCCTGGAGCATACTGCCGCCAAAGTTGAGGAAGTTGCGAATCAGCTAAAGCGGGTGCCAGAAGTGCAGTCCATTGCGGCATTTGTCGGAGTTGCGTCACCGATTGATTTCAATGGCATGGTGCGGCGCTATTACCAGCGTGACGGCTCCAACATGGCAGAACTGCGCCTTACGCTGGCAGATAAATCACAGCGCGCCCAGCAGTCTCACGGTGTCGTGCTGCGCTTGCGCGAATTGCTGGCGCCGCTCAACCGCGAAGGAGTGAACATCAAAATTGTGGAGGTGCCGCCGGGCCCGCCTGTGCTCAGCACGCTGGTAGCAGAGGTTTACGGCGACACGCTGACGCCTTATGAAACCCAAAAATCAGCCGCCAGGATATTGATGGACAGGCTCTCGCGCGAGGCCCATGTCGTGGAAATCGATTCGACCATTGAGGATGCACAACACCGCCTGCGCTTTGTTGCCGATAAACAGAAAGCCGCGCTGTCCGGCGTATCCACCCACGACATTGCCAGCACACTGACCATGGCCAATCAGGGCCATGTGGCCGGTTACCTGCAACTCGAACGGGAAGCGCGACCGCTGCCGCTGGAGTTGCGATTGGACCCGCACCTGCGACTGTCTACTCATGATTTTGAGCGCCTGTTGGTGAAGGGTCGACAGGGTGTCACCAAGGCCACTACCGAGCAGGGGCTGGAGATAGCGCCGCAACCCCTGGTGCCGCTGGGCGAGTTGGGCAGCTTCCAGCAAAGTTTCGCTGACCAGGTCATACATCACAAAGATCTGCGACCCGTGGTCTACGTAATGGCGGAGCTGAGCGGCCGCACACCGGCGGAGGTGATCGCCGATGTGAATGCAGACCAGGGCGCCCGGTCGCGTGATGGCGCATCATGGGACGCGCGCAACTATCTGCACAGTGGTGCGGGCGACAGTTGGCAATTACCCGACGATACCAGCGTAGTGTGGAGTGGTGAGGGCGAATGGCGTATTACCGTGGATGTGTTCCGCGACATGGGCTTGGGCTATTTGTTCGCCCTGTTGGCGATCTTTGTCGTGCTGCGCTTGCAGACCAGCTCCACTGCACTGGCCCTGATTATCATGTCGGCCATTCCACTGACGATCATCGGCATCATGCCGGGATTCTGGCTGCTGAACCAGTTTGGTGAGCAGACTATTGGCGGTGCGCCAGACCCTGTTCTCTTCACCGCGACCGCGATGATCGGCATGATCGCGCTAGCCGGCATTGTGGTGCGAAATTCACTGATATTGGTAGAGTTTGTCAGCCAGGCGCGCGCGCGCGGCGACGCCGTTCGAGAGGCGGTTCTGCAAGCGGGCTCGGTGCGTATGCGACCAGTGCTGCTCACCGCGGGTACAACAGTGCTGGGCAATCTTATCATCACCCTTGACCCGGTTTTCAGCGGTCTGGCACTGGCAATCATATTTGGCATAGCCGCCTCAACCCTGCTCAGTTTGATCGTGGTGCCCACGGTCTACCTGCTGGTATTCGATGATGACCCAGCCGTCGCCGGCAACACCCATCGGGAGGAAACAATTTAATGAGCAAGGTGCAACATAAGGTACTCCTGTCCGCCGCGGCACTTATTGCACTGCTGCTGTTGGTGGCCGTCATGGCTGGTTTATTTACGCGCAAGATTGCGCCTGGCCTTGAGGCAGCGGCAGTGATTGATGTCAGCCAGGCAGTCGCAGTCGCGGCAGAGCAGGCTCCGTTCTCGGAGTCCGTACCTGCCTCGATAGAAGCCAAGGAGACGACGGTTATTTCCTCGCGCCTGCTGGCTCGTATCAGCAGCATCGCTGTGCGTGCTGGCGATTTCGTCGAGCAGGGACAGTTGTTGATCCAACTGGAGAAAACCGATCTGCTGGCCAGGGCGCAACAATCGCGCGAACAGATTCTCTCGGTAGAAGCGCGCTTGACCGAGGCCAGGAAAAACCTGCAGCGGGCTGAGGAACTGCACAAGCGAGGCCTGATAGCGATAGCTGACCGCGATGCGGCGCGTGCAAATGCCGCCGCACTCGAGGCCGATCTCGGTTCGGCGCAACAGGATCTAGAGGCAGCAGAGGCCGCAGTCAGTTTCGCCGAGATTCGCTCGCCGATTGCCGGACGTATTGTCGATCGGTTTGCAGAGCCCGGTGATACTGCCTCCCCCGGCCAGAAATTGTTGTCCCTGTACAATCCGTTTTCGCTTCGGGTAGAGGCCTGGGTGCGCGAGGAACTCGCGCTCTCACTGCAGCCGGGTCAGGAACTTCCCGTGGAAATACCGACTATGGGGAAAACGCTGGCTGCACAGATTGAAGAAATTGTACCCGCAGCTGACCCAGGTTCTCGCAGCTTCCTGGTCAGGGCGATATTGCCGGCAGACCAGAAGTTGCTACCGGGTATGTACGCGCGACTGCAGGTGAATGCGGGCAATCGCCTTCGATTACTCATACCGGCTGATCGTGTGGCCAGTGTTGGTCAACTGGATGTCGTGTGGGTGGCAAATAAGGGCAGTGCTGAACGTCGCTTTGTGCGACTCGGCGCGACGAGGGACGATGGCACTGTAGAAGTTATCAGTGGCCTGGCTGCCGGAGAACTGGTATTGCCGCGAGTCGAGTAGCACTGCAGCGCCAACCCGCGGTGTCCGGGTGCCGTGTGCACCTGACGAGAGCCGCCCGGTTCAGGGTTTTTTGAAATAGATGATCGCGCCAACCACCCCGTGGTCGGTGAATGTGACGTGAAAATTGTTCACGCCCAGTGACCACAGCTTTCTCATGATGATATTCAGGTCGTACTCGTTCATTTGCATGTGCGGTGCGTTCGGCGGTTTACCCTTGAGCAGGTTGCGAAACTGTTTGTTGAAGGGGACTCTGCGCAGAAGTCGCCAGTACCAAAAACGGCGATTGCTAAAGGTAAAATGCAATACGCCGACACCGCCGCTGCGAAGACTGGCAAGCAGTTTGTCGAGCAGGACATATCCCCTATCCTCGGGGATATGCTGGAACACAATATAGGAGTGTACCAGGCAGTATTTCTGCTCGCCCAGCTCACGGCAATCCTGCGATTCTATAAACGAAACGTTCTCTATCGCTTTGCCTGCAGCCTGCCGCTTCGCTTCAGCCAGCATTGAGGGTGATACATCCACACCGGTCGCGTGCCCGCACCTGCTACTGATGGCAAAGAGTAAACGCCCGACACCGCAACCAAAATCCAATGCATTTAGCGGCTGGAATTCGGGGTCTATATGCGTGTTGATGGTCTGGAATACGGTATTGATATCGTCCTGTCCTGACTGCCAAAAGTCCGCCATTGCCTGCTCATTGAGGTTTTCCGCCAAAAACTTCTCATTTGAGATAACACCGTAATAGGGGTTTTGGGCTCCGTAGGTTTCCCAATCTTCATCTGAGTTTTCAAACATTGCTGTAGCCCGCTGGCTTCCCTGGATCGAGTGAGGTCTGCTGCACCAGTTTATCCAAAGCGCATGCCAATTCCAGTCGAATGGCGTTTTCAGTTGTGGTTGTGACCTGTAAACTGCGGGATTTCCCGATTCAGGTGACGCGATGAACTTTTACTCGACTATGGGTGCGCTGTTGATTGCGCTATTAATCAACATGCCGGCGATGGCAGAGGCCTCTCCAGAGTCCACACTGGATGCGCTGCATAAAGCCGGGGCGGCGGGGAATGAGGCAGAGTTTGTCGCGTTGCTTACCCCTGATGCCGTTTTCATTGGTCTGGCAGATGGCGGCGCGCGGTTACAGGGTACAGCACTGCGTGATTTCGTCAGCGGGAGCCTTGCTGCCGACAACGTCTGGGACTACCGCAGCGCAGACCGTGAAATTCGCGTGTCCGCCGACGGTTCCGTTGCCTGGTTCGATGAGGCGCTTCAAAGTGATCTCCCGGCGGGTGGTCACGGCTCGGGCGTGCTGGTGCGCAGTGATGCTGGCATATGGAAGATCGCGCAGTACCACCTCAGCCTGTCGCAGCCCGGTGGCGCGGCAGCGGCTCCTGCCGCCGTGCCTGCAACCGGAGCGCCGTTGGCTAATGAGGCCCCGCAAAAGCCGGAGTGCAGAAAGGCTCGCCACAAGACCAACAAACAGGCCAGTTGCTGACGGTAGTGGTGGCGGTTAACCCGTGCCAGGCGCGGGCGTTTACTTCTCGAACTTCATCACGACCTTCCACCACAGCTTTGGCAGTAACGCGCGCCACAGGTACAACAATTTGGCTTCTTTCGGGTAGATGATGTCCTGGTCTTTACGCACCCCTTTTTCAATGGCATCAATCATCTGCTCGGGGTCGCCCAGTCGGCCACTTTTCTTCGCCTCAACGATACTGCCGGGGGTGTCGGTGGCCATGGTCTGGTCGACCAGGGGCGTGTTGACGGCCGGGGGGCAAACCAGGTGAATACGCACACCGGAACTGCGGATCTCGTTCTGCATCACCTCGATGTACGCATTTACGGCAGCCTTGGTCGCGCAGTAGGCGCCCATCTTCGGCACCAGTGCTATGCCTGCGATTGAGCCGAATACAATGACGCGACCCCTGCCCCGTTCCATCATCGCGGGCAGAACGGCCTTGACAATGTAGGTTGTCCCGAAGTAATTGATTCGGAAGAGTTTTTCCATATCCTCGTGGCTGTGGTCGATAAGTTTGTGGCCAGGCATCAGCGCGGCAGCGTGTACCAGCAATTCTATCGGGCCCAGTGCAGCGGTGACTTCTTCGACTTTGGCCTCTACATCCTGCAGGTTGGAGATATCACAGCGGAACGCGGTGATATTGTCGGACTCTGCTGCGGTGTCCTGCAGGCCCTGGTCGTTGACGTCGAAAATCGCGACTTTGGCGCCCTGTTTGGCCAGACGTCTCGCTGTTATCTGGCCCATTCCACTGGCCCCGCCGGTTACGATGGCAACCTTGCCCGCCATGTCTATCATAATCACTCCGTACTGTTACTAGATGAATACCCGGCGCATAGTCTGCTGGTCGCAGACGCTTTCGGCAACCCTGTGAGCGGCCATTGAAAGTGACCGTTTTGTCACAATACTGTGGTGTCTGAAATATGCTCCAGTGGTAGCACGGTTCTGTGGATCACGCGGCGCAGTTCGAAGCTTGAATGCACTCCCGTCACCCCATCGATACGTGTCAACTTACCCAAAAGGAATCGCTCGTAATACTCCATATCTGGAACCACCGCCTTGAGCAGATAATCGGAGGCCTGGCCGGTAACCACCGAGCACTCCATCACCTCTGGATATTGCGCTACCTCCTTCTCAAACGCCTCGAATCGGTCGGGTGTATGCCGGTCCATGGTGATGCCGATATACGCGGTGAGCTTGAGCCCGAGCATGGCCTGGTTTAACAGCGTGACATGTGCGCGGATCAAACCGGACTCCTCCAGCCGCTTGACGCGGCGGGAACAGGGTGTCGGGGACAGTCCGACGGCATCTGCCAGTTCCAGGTTGCTGATGCGGGCATTGCTTTGCATGGCCTGTAAAATCCGGCGGTCTGTGCGATCCAGTTTCATGTGGCACTCCTCACGGGACACATCGATTTATCTAGAGCATGCAACTATATCACTAGTAAATCTCTATTTTGTAGATAATAACTCCATTTAATGGCGGAAATAGCGCCATATTTGCAATCTATCTCTCTTGCTAACGCCCTATACTTTGCGCTCGGCTGATCAATCACCTGTTGCGGTGGTGTTTGCGGGTTACCCCTCCGCCAATGTCTTGTAACTGGCCTCACAAGGGCCAGCACAAACGAACCGCACGGGTGATCGGCCACAACAACACTGAGTTATAGGTAGAACATCATGAGCAGCTTCGATCATCGCAAGTACAAAGCGTTTCCCCCCATCGCCATGCCAAATCGGCGCTGGCCCGACCGCACAATTGAGCAGGCGCCGCGCTGGTGCAGTGTCGATCTGCGAGATGGTAACCAGGCCTTGATCGAGCCGATGACAGCGCGACAGAAGTCGCTGCTCTGGGATCAGCTGGTCAAGATCGGTTTCAAGGAGATAGAGGTGGGGTTTCCCTCCGCCTCCAGCCACGATTACGATTTTGTGCGCGAGTTGATTGATAATGACCGGATTCCCGAGGACGTTACCATACAGGTGCTCACACAGGCGCGGCCCGATCTGATCGAGAAAACGTTCAAGTCCCTCGAGGGAGCCCGTCGAGTGATTGTTCATGTCTACAATTCCACCTCGACTGTGCAGCGAGAGCAGGTGTTTGGCCTCGACCGCCAGGGCATTATCGATATCGCCGTAAAAGGCGCTGAACTGGTGAAGGACTGTGCTGCCCGGCACCCGGAAACGGAGTGGGTATTTGAGTATTCGCCTGAGAGTTTTACCGGAACCGAACTGGATTTTGCGGTGGAAGTTTGCGACGCGGTGAATGCCGTATGGCAGCCGACACCAGAACGCCCGGTGATTATCAATCTGCCTGCGACCGTCGAGGTGAGCACACCGAACGTCTACGCCGACCAGATCGAGTGGTTCTGTGACCACGTCGCCAACCGTGACAGCTTGTTGATCTCCCTGCACACGCACAACGACCGCGGCTGCGCGGTGGCCGCAGGGGAGCTGGGTGTATTGGCTGGCGCCGACCGGGTTGAAGGCACCTTGATGGGCAACGGTGAACGCACCGGGAATATGGATATCATCACCATGGCTATGAATCTCTACAGCCAGGGTGTGGACCCGCAGTTGCAGTTGGGCCATATGGATGAAATTCTGCAGACGACCCGCGAGTGCACGCAATTGCCGGTGCATCCCCGACACCCCTATGCCGGTGAGCTGGTGTTCACGGCATTTTCCGGCAGTCATCAGGATGCGATCAAAAAATGCCTGGTCAAGCGCGATAAAAGTGTGCCCTGGGATGTGGCCTACCTGCCCATTGATCCACAGGACATCGGTCGCTCGTACCAGGAAGTGATCCGCATCAACAGTCAGTCCGGCAAGGGTGGCATCGCGTTCGTGCTGCAGCGTGACTTCGGCCTTGAATTGCCTCGTTGGTTGCAGATTGACTTCAGCGCCACGGTGCAGGCATACGCTGAACAGCGAGAGACAGAGGTGGGATCTGCAGAAATCTACCAGCTGTTCCAGGACACCTATCTTGCGGACAACGGTCGCTGGAAACTGGGCAACTACCAGGTAAGTCGCGAGGGAGGCGTGGACCGTCTGCAGGCGGAATTGCGGGAGGGCGCCGCAGAGCATCAGCTGTCCGGTACCGGTAACGGTGTCGTGGCCTCATTTGTCGATGCGATGCAGGTCTTCACTGGCAAGCAGATCGTATTGGTGGAATACAATGAGCACGCCCTGAGCCAAAGTGCAGATGCCGAGGCCATTTGTTACATACAGCTCAATATCGATGGCGATCGTTTCTGCGGCGTCGGTCGCAGTTCCGATATTATTCAGGCGTCACTGGACGGCATTTTGGGGGCGATCAATAAAGCCGCGGTGCGGGAACACCACGCGGCCGCCTGAGCTCGCGCCAGGTCACCCTTTTTTATCGCAAAGTGTGAGCTTGTGCGCCAGGGCCAATGGCCGGGCGTGGCGCTGTGGGTTATGGTGTGGTGACCTATGGGCTTAAGGACGATATCGGGCACCATCTCGGTTTCCCCGCTATTCGACACGGACGGCAATCTGATCGATTCAAGTAAGGCGCGATGGCGGCAACTGAAGCGTCATTTTACAGAGTCCTTCACCGGTGACGTGTTGCTGCGCCATCGCGTACGTACTGGTGACTATCTCGACGAGTCGCACGATAAACGCCTGCGCAGTGCATACCGCTATATCTTTATTCTGTCAGCGGTAATTTTGCTGCCGATTGTTGCCAATAACTTTTATACACACCAATGGGTGCTGGCGGTGGCCACGCTGTTATTGCTGCTCGCCCTGACGGTGAATATTCTGCTGCTCAGCCTGCACAGGGAGTCCTTCCTGTCACCCGCGATGGTGATCGCAATGAGTATTGCGCTAGTGATGCTGTCCCTCTACCAGGGGCAGGGTTACAGCCTGTACCTGTTATTTCCGCTGCTCGTGTCTGTGCCTATTTTATTCAATGCGCGCTGGGCAATTATCGTCGGTGTGTGCAGTGGGCTGGTCGCTGCGCCGGTGGTATTCAGCAAGTACGATCCCACGACTGCTGCTTCAATCGGAATCAGTATGGTGCTCACCTGGCTGGTCAGCGCCTGGCTGGTGTATGCGATGACCGAGCAGTCGCTGCGGCTGAAGGGTATGGCGATTACCGACTCCTTGACCGGCGCATTTAATCGCCGCTACCTTGAGTTGCAGGCCGCAAGAGCGCTGCAGGACTGGGAGCGCCATCGACGCAGTGTGTCGCTGTTGTTGCTGGACATCGATCACTTCAAGAAAATCAATGATGAATTCGGGCACAGCGTCGGCGACGCGGCACTGAAGCACCTGGTCAGCCTGATTAAAGAGCGAATCCGCGGGGTGGATACCCTGTGCCGTTATGGCGGGGAGGAGTTTGTTCTGTTGCTGAGTGAAACCACGGCAGTACAGGCCAAGATAGTCGCCAATCAATTGCGTCGTGCGGTCGAGAGTGCCCAGGTGTTGCCAAGCGGCAGTATGACGATCAGTCTGGGTGTCTGCGATGTCCGCCAGGCCCGGAATCTGGAAAACTGGTTCAGAATGGCCGATGAGGCGCTATACTGCGCCAAGGATCTGGGGCGCAACCGGGTTGAACTGGCAGAGGTGCCACCAGCAGCGGCGGTAGTCACCAGGAAGACGTCAACTGGTCGGTGAAAGGCAATGCACAAGGCAGTCACTCATTGGCGCAGGTTTTGCCTGATTTGCGGCCTCCTGCTCCTGGCAGCATGCAGTAGTACTACGTTTGTCTATAACAGGCTGGATTTTCTGCTGCCGTGGTATGTCGATGACTATGTCGATCTCAACCAGCCACAAAAACAATATCTGGACGGCCTGCTTGAACCCTTCCTCGCCTGGCACCGTGCCCGGGAGTTGCCGGATTACCTGGAGATACTCGAAGGCGTGCAGAGCAATCTCGACCGCCCGCAGACGCCCGCGATGATCGCTGCCGTGTTCAACCAGTTCGAGCAGGCCTGGTTGCGCCTGGAAAGCGAGTCACTGGATTGGCTGTTGGATCTCGGTGCGCAATTGTCTGAGGATCAGATCACTGAGTTGATGGAAGAGCTGTGGGAGCGACAGGAGGAATACGAAGAGGAGTATCTGCAGCGCACAGACGAGGAGTTTTATGAGGAGAGTTACGACGACGCACTGGATAATGCCCAGGAATACCTGGGGCCACTGTCCGATGCGCAGCGGGAAGTGCTGCGTCAGTTCAGTCGCAG
>TARA_R110002072_G_scaffold104946_1_pt1 | contig 26154 bp, 23 predicted proteins | sample TARA_R110002072 | Tara Oceans TARA_R110002072 (sample SAMEA4397118) | marine metagenome | biome: Polar Biome; feature: [SRF] surface water layer (ENVO:00010504); material: water (ENVO:00002006), including particulate matter (ENVO:01000060) such as... | depth 5 m | reverse complement strand
TCCATACATCCATCTTAAAAGCAGTTGCTGAAGAGCGTTTTCATAAACCAACTTTAGTACAAGAACAAGCAATTCCTTTAGTTTTATCAAAAAAAAATGTAATTGTTTCTGCACAAACTGGTACAGGAAAAACGGCTGCTTTTGCTTTGCCAATTATTCAAATATTGTTGGATAAAGAAGTTGAAGAAAATGAAACTAAAAAGATAAAATCTTTAATAGTTACACCAACTCGTGAATTGGCAATTCAGATTTTAGAAAACTTTAAAAGCTATAGCAAATACACAGCATTAACAACTACTGCTGTTTTTGGAGGTGTTTCTTTAGAGCCTCAAAAAGAGGAATTAGCCAATGGAATTGATATTTTAGTAGCAACTCCAGGAAGATTAATTGATTTGCATTTACAAGGTTATATCGATTTAAGTGACATTGAAATCTTTGTTTTAGATGAAGCAGATTTAATGCTGGATATGGGTTTTATCAATGATGTAAAAAAAATTGAAAAGCTTACACCAAGAAAAAAACAAACCTTATTATTTTCTGCAACTATTCCTGAAAAGATTGATGAGTTAGCAAAATCTGTGATTAAAAACGCAGTTAAAGTTGATATAAATCCTCAAGAAACTACTGCAAAAAACATTGGTCAGTTATTGTATTATCTTCCAAAAAAGCACAAAACAGAGTTGTGTTTAAATTTATTGAGACATACAATTAACGGAAAAATCATCATTTTTAGACGCACAAAAATGGGTGTTGATAAATTGGAGCAAACACTTTTAAAGAACGATTATAAAGTAACAAGTATTCATGGTGATAAAAGCCAAATTATCAGAAATGAAGCGATTATCGATTTTAAAAATAAAAAAGCTAATATTTTAATCGCTACAGATGTTGCTGCAAGAGGAATTGACATTACAAATGTAGATGCAATTATAAATTTTGATATTCCAAATGTGCCAGAAACCTACGTTCATAGAATTGGTAGAACTGGTAGAGCTGGTAAGTCTGGAATTGCATTTTCTTTTTGTTCACCAGATGAAAATGGTTATATTAAAACGATAGAAGCTTTAATTGAAAAACCAATTAAAATTATTACAGATCATCCTTTTATCATCAACAAACCAAAACACAAAAAACTACAACCCAATACAATTAGCCAAAATAAAAAAGGTAGAAAATCTGAAAATTCTAAAAAGAATAAAAAACGTTGGTATTAATTAATATTTGAAATATTAACAAAATTAATGGCAAAAAAAAGTTTCATCATTTTAAAAATGATGAAACTTTTTTTTATGTGATAAATATGTTATTAAAAACCTATTTTTTTATTGTTTTCATAGTTACTTTAGAAGTCATTTCTTGTCCACTTACATTCATCGACATATTTATATTTGAATTTACAGGAATCCCAGAAGCTCCATCAATTTGCATATCTCCAGTTATTTTACCAGTAGCTATTCCTGAAATTTCGCCAGAAATATCTAAAATTACATCATTTTCAGAAATCGTTTTTACAGTATAAACAAAGTCCATTTTCATGCCTTTTTCTTCTTTAGTCATTGACCAATTGTCACCAACTTTCACTGCCTCTTTTGGGTAAACTACATTGCTAGATTGTTTTGCAATATCTTCCATTCCCATAACATTTGGCTCAATTTTTATCTCTAAAATTTCACCTAAATTATTTCCTTTTGCATACATTAAAGCGTCTAACATTGGTTGCATTTGTGTTTTCATTTGCTTTCCTCCAGCATCCAAATCTTCCTCACTTTTAGTAGAATCGAAACTTATAGCATTACCTCCTTGCAACATATCCATTGTCATTTTGGTAAATTTCATTTCACTATCATACGTATCTTCATATACTTCTGTAATTTTCAAATTTATAGTAATACCCATTCCCATAGACATTACAGCTCCCATATCTTGAGACATGTTCATAGTAACATCGTAAGTAGCACCTTTTTCATAATTTAAACGAAGTAAAGCCGTTTCTTGAGCCAAAGAAATGTTTGCAGAAACAACGAACAATAAAAGAATTAATTTTTTCATTTTTTAAAATTGTAGTTTAATATTATTTTTTTGCGCGAATATACTTTATTTTTAAATAGTTTTTTAAGTTGATAAAAAAATATCAAAAAAACAACATTTCTGATTGTTGAGTTCCCTAAATAAAAAGCAACTTTAACCTTTAAAAATGAATCAGTTACTCAATATTATTTTTAAAAACACCTTTAAACTTGTAAGTTTGAAATGAATTTAAAAACATACTATTATGAAAACATTTAAAACAATCTCATTAAACAAGTCGAAATTTACTTGCATCGCTTTTTGCGTATCTTTTTTCTTTTTTACTGCTACTTTACAAGCACAGGAAATAGAAGTTTCAGGAACTGTAAAAGGTAAAACTTATGATAAAACAGCGCTTTTAGATGGTGTAAATATTCTTTTAAAAGGCACAAAAACAGGAACTACGACTAACAAAAAAGGAGAATTCACATTCCCGAAAAAATTAAAAGCTGGCGATATTTTAGTGTTTTCTTATTTGGGTTTAGCAAAACAAAATATAAAAATTAAAGAAAATTCTTCGGTTTTAAACATCACATTAGTAGAAGATGATAGTCAGATTTTTGGGGCTTTAAATAGCAATAAACGTTATTCCTCTAAAAAAACTAAAAACAAATAAAAATATGCAAAAAGCTCTTTTTGTATGTATTTTCTTTGTCAATATTTGTTTTGCGCAAAAAGCTGATTTTAACAACATCAATTTCTCAAAAGCAGATGGTATTGCAAAATCGTATCGAAGCAAAAACTTACTAAATCTAAATGAAATCACTTTTAATATTACCAAAGATTTAGAGACTGATGTAGAAAAATTACGTTCTATTTATGTTTGGATTTGTAATAATATTGCTAATGATTTTGGTTTATACACAAAAAACAAGCGAAAAAGAAAACGCTTTCAAAAAGATTTCATTCGTTTACACGAATGGAATTCTGAATTTAAAACACTATTGTTTAAAAGATTACTCAAAAGAAAGAAAACCATTTGTACAGGATATGCATATTTACTCAAAGAAATGTGCACTATTGTTGGTATTGAAGCCAAAATAGTAAATGGTTTTGGCAGAACTAGCACTGTTGATTTTACCACACTTACAGAAGCAAATCATTCCTGGAATGTGGTAAAAATTAACGGAAAATGGTATTTGTGCGACCCAACTTGGGCAACAGGAATTTCATTTCCTGAAGAAGGTAGATTCTATTTTCAGTTTAATGAAGGTTATTTTTTGACAGCACCTCAACTATTTTTTAAAAATCATTTTCCGATTGAAAAAGAGTTTTCTTTGTTAAAAGATAAAACTCCTACTCTACAAGAATTTATAGAAATGCCACTTTTATATGGAGAAGCTTATAATTTTTTAGAAGCGCATCTATATCCAACTAAAATGCATCAAGAAATCAAACAAAATGATGTTTTTACATTTGAATATCAACTAAAAAAAGAGATTAAAGTTGATGAGTTAAAACTCGTTATTTCATCTGGAAGCAATGAAAGAACTGTACAACCTGAAATTAATTTACAGGATAAAAAATTGGCAATAACGCATCAATTTAAAAATAGAGGTTTTTATGATGTGCATTTATATCATCAACAAAAAATAATTGCAACCTATACTTTTGAGATTTCTAAATGATGTTTATCAAATTAAAATTTCATTAAAATAAATACTAAAATTTGAAAAAGTTGTTTTTTTCCACAAAAGCAGTCCTAGAATTTATAAATAAAGAGTAATTTTATAGCTCCAAAAAATAAAAATATGAAGTGGAGAAGCAATCGTAAAAGTAGTAATGTAGATGATAGAAGAGGAATGTCTTCTGGAAGATCTGGAGGAGGACTAAGCCCAATGTTAATTGGCTTATTATTGAAATTAGTTACATCTAAAAAAGGGCTAATTATTGTTGCTGTGGTTTTAGGACTCATGTATTTTACAGGTTTTAATCCACTACAATTTATTTCTGGAGGTGCAACAAATCAAATACAAAACACAAATTATAAAGGCTCTGCATCAGAAAATGAATTGGCAGCATTTAGCAATCGTGTTTTAATTAGTACAGAAGATGTTTGGAACAAAATTATCCCCAATTATAAAGAACCAACTTTAGTTCTTTTTACAAATTCGGTTTCTTCTGCTTGTGGTTCTGCATCAAGTGCAACAGGTCCATTTTATTGTCCTGGAGATCAAAAATTATATATCGATTTAAGCTTTTTTGAAGAAATGGCAACCAGGTTAAATGCCCCTGGAGATTTTGCACAAGCCTATGTAATTGCACATGAAGTTGGGCATCACATTCAGAAATTGATGGGCACAACAGATAAAATGCAACAACTTCGAGGTCAAGTAAGTCAAAAAGAATACAATAGTTATTCTGTAAAATTAGAATTACAAGCCGATTTTTTAGCAGGTGTTTGGGCACATCATGCTCAAAACATGGATTTAATTTTAGAAAAAGGCGATTTACAAGAAGCCTTAGATGCAGCTTTTGCCATTGGCGATGATCGTTTGCAAAAACAATCTTCTGGAACTGTGGTACCAGATTCTTTTACACATGGTACTTCTGCTCAAAGAATGCGTTGGTTTAAAAAAGGTTTCGAAACTGGCGACATTAATCAAGGAGACACTTTTAACACAAATTCCTTATAAATTTTTATTTTTTATTGATGATTAAAATTGTAAAAACAACTGTTAAAGATGCGTTTCTTTTATCGAAATTAAGTGTTGAAACTTTTTTACCAGCTCATGGACATGCAGCCAGTAAAGAAATAATGGACAATTATATTGCCAATAATTTTAATGAAGAAAACTTTGTAAAAGAACTTTCTAATTCTAATTATCAGTATTATTTAATCTACTATAAAAATGAAATTGCTGGTTTTTCTAAAGTTATTTTTAATACTGAAAATGAAAATTTAGAACATAAAAACGTTACTAAAATGGAGCGTTTGTACCTAAAAAAAGAGTTTTACAATCTTAAATTAGGGAAAGAATTAATGGACTTTAATATTAAGTTGTGCAAAGAAAATAAGCAATCTGGAGTTTGGTTGTATGTTTGGGTAGAAAACCATAAAGCCATTAATTTTTACAAAAAAGTTGGTTTTACACAAGCAGCCACTTATAATTTTCCACTTACAAAAACTGAAACCCGACCAAATTATGTATTGTACTTAGAATTCTGATTCCGTTAAAATTTTATGTTTTTGCGTTAATGCTTTAAAGAATGTAGCTTTACTTTTGATGCTCAATCAACGCAAAAAATAAATGAAAAAAACGGCTTTAATTACAGGTGCAAGTAGTGGTTTAGGAAAGGAGTTTGCAAAAATTCATGCTAAAAAAGGTGGAGATTTAATAATTGTTGCCAGAAGCAAAGAGAAATTAGTAGCTTTAAAAGAGGAACTAGAAAAAGAATATGGAGTTCATGTTAGTGTTATTGAAAAAGATTTAACAGAACCAAATGCAGCACTTGAAGTTTATAATTTTGTGAAATTTAGTAAAATTGAAGTCGATTATTTAATTAACAATGCTGGTTTTGGTGGAATTGGTAAATTTCATGAAAGACCTTGGGATAAAGATTTATCCATGATTCAACTAAATATTATTGCTTTAACAGATTTAACTCGTAAATTTTTACCAGATTTTGTTGAAAAAAATAGTGGTAAGGTTTTAAATATCTCATCTACTGCAAGTTTAATGGCTGGCCCAATGCAAGCTGTGTATTTTGCTACAAAAGCTTACGTAACTTCTTTTAGCAATGCAATTGCAGAAGAATTACATGATACAAATGTTACTGTAACTGCTTTAATGCCAGGTGCTACAAAAACCGATTTTGGCAAAACATCTGGAATGGATAAAACTGATATGTTTAAAAGTACAGCAGATCCTAAAAAGGTTGCAGAAGATGGTTATAATGCTATGATTAATGGCGATTTAGAAATTATTTCTGGAGTTTCTTTCGCTCAGAAAATAATGATGAAAGCAATTCCTGTAACACCAAAGAGTATCCTTTTAAAACAAATAAGAAAAATGCAAGAACCAAATAATAGTTAGAACGTTTTTTGAGAACTTGTAGAAAACCTCTTTGCAATTGCAAAGAGGTTTTTGTTTTTAGTTTATTTTGTAAAAAAAAACTCAACTTTTTGAAACATTTATTTCAAAGAGTTGAGCTTTTTTATTTTAAATCAATTTTTACAATCTTGCTAGTAATTCTGCTTTCTTGTTTTCAAAATCTTCCACAGAAATAAATTCTTTGTTTTTTAAGTTTGCTAACTTTTCAATTTTAGCAAAAATATCTTCCTCCAAATTGCTGTTAGAAAATTCTTGCTTCTTTTCTTGAACAATTACATCAGGCTGATTTTGATTATTATTTTGGATATTATTGTTCTGATTATTATTAATCTGTTCTGGTTGCTGTTTAGGTTTATTTTCGCCTCCAGAAACTATTGGTAAAGAACTTAAATCTACAGTTCCATATTGGCTCGAAAAATTCACGGAATAATTACCTCCTTGTTGTTGCCCAACTCCACCAATTTGATGATCTAACGTATCAAACACAATTACTTTTCCATGTTGCTGAATTGCTAAACGATGTATATTTGAGAAAATAGCATAACTTGTATCATTCTGACTTCCAGTAGAATTTGGGAAACCTAAATCTCCCCACCAATTTCCAGCAGAATTATTATTAAAACCTCCTTGACTTTGGCTTTGTTGACTAAAGTTTTGATTGTTTTGTTGTCGATTATTATGATTTTGAACTTTAGGTAAAGGTTTGTATTGAATGCCTCCTTGATGAATTAAGTTTGAAATTTCTATACACAAACCATCTACTGTATATTTCAATTGATTGTTAAACATATCACCAACCATCGTCATTCCTCCTTGCATCCATTGACCTCCACCACCTAATTCAGCAATGTTAAATTGTGCCATGGTTCCATTACTTCTTATTAAAGTATGTGTTAAATCTGTAACTGCACCAATACTAATGTTATAACGATTCGCTATGTTATTCATATTTTGAAAACTAGCATCTGTGAATATTGCATTCATAATTTATTCTTATTTAATAAAAATGTTTGTTTTACATTTTCGCGACAAAGGTAGTCTTAAAGAATACAATTAAGTTTGTTTTTTAGATTAGTTTTTAGGTAATTTATGTTAAAAATAAAGATTTAACATTTTGAAATTGTGCAACTTAAAAAAGTTTATCAATAATTAAAATAAACGAAAAAATCTAGAGCTTTAAAAGTAAAAAACTCTAGATTTTAAATTCAAACTAAAAAAATTTTATAAGTTGTTTTTAATTATCTATACTCTGGGTTTTCAAAACCCCAATGTGTTCCATCATCCCATTCTTCTCTTGAGTTTCCATAATTATCATAGCCATTATTTTCTTTTAGCATTTTTGCTAAGTGCAATAAATTGTATGTCATAAATGTAGTATTTCTGTTTGTAAAATCTGAATCGAAACCAACTGGAGGATTTATTTTTTTATCCTTAAACTCAGTATCTCCATAACTTGGTCCTGGACCTACTTTACCAATCCAACCACAATCTGCTTGAGGTGGAATAGAATAACCAACATGTTGCATTGCATACAAAATACCCATTGCACAATGTTTTATTCCATCTTCATTACCAGTAACTAAACATCCACCAACTTTTCCGTAAAATATATATTGCCCTTTCTCGTTTGTTTTGCCACTCATTGCATACAAACGCTCAATTAATTTTTGAGCTTCAGAAGATTTTTCTCCCAACCAAATTGGCGTTCCAATAATTAAAACGTCTGCAGCCATTACTTTTTTAAACAATTCTGGCCAACTATCTTTATCAAAACCATGTTCTGTCATATCTGGATAAATACCTACAGCAACATCTTCATCTATAAGTCTGATAGTTTCAAAGGCAACATTTTCTTTCTTTAGTATGCTTTGAGAAACTTTCATTAATGTTTCTGTATGACTTTTTTGAGGAGATTTTTTTAACGTACAATTAATGTATAGTACTGATAGGTTGGAAAATTTCATGTTTCGTATTTTAGGCAAAAAAAATCTAACCGATGTTTAAACGATTTGAGAATTTTTAATAATCTTAAATCTACAATCAAATCTTTAACGACTTGCACTCATATAATTTAAAAGACAACCCATTTGTAATTGAAAACAACGTTAGCAAACAAGTTTAGCCCTGATTGAAGCATTTGTTTGAGCTCTTTTTTATGCTTTTTCAGCATAAAAAAAGCGAGTGTTGAAAGCAGGAAATAGCTCCAAAAAAATTTTTATTTCGAATAAAAGCATAAAAAAAGCCTCCAAATTGGAGGCTTATATTTTTAAACTAATTTCTTAGCGTTTGTTACTTTTTGCTTTGTGAGCGCAATTTCAATAACTTGTTTCATGTCTGAAACATAATGGAAAGTTAAGCCTTTTAAATAGCTTTCTTTAATTTCAAGAATATCTTTTCTGTTGTCTTCACACAAAATAATTTCTTTGATGTTTGCTCTTTTAGCAGCAAGAATTTTCTCTTTAATTCCACCAACTGGCAACACTTTTCCACGTAAGGTAATTTCGCCAGTCATTGCTAACTTGTTTTTCACTTTACGTTGCGTAAAAGAAGAAACTAACGAAGTTAACATGGTAATACCTGCACTTGGTCCATCTTTTGGAGTTGCACCTTCAGGAACGTGAATATGTACATTATATTTCTCTAAAACTTCTGGTTTTATACCAAATTCTTCTGCGTTCGATTTTATATATTGTAAGGCTATTGTTGCAGATTCTTTCATAACAGTTCCTAAATTACCTGTTATAGAAAGTGTTCCTTTTCCTTTCGATAAAATAGATTCTATAAATAAAATATCGCCACCAACTCTTGTCCAAGCCAAACCTGTAACAACACCAGCAACATCATTATTTTCGAATTTATCTCTGTTTCTTGGTGTTCCTAAAATTGCTTCAATTTTTTCTGATGATAATGAAATATCATAATCTTCTTCTAAAGCAATACTTTTAGCTGCAAAACGAACCACTTTTGCGACTTGTTTTTCTAAACCACGAACTCCAGACTCACGTGTATATCCTTCTACAATTTGCTCAATTTGTTTTTTACCTAACTTTAAATCTTTGGTAGTTAAACCATGTTCTTTTAATTGTTTTGGTAATAAATGTCTTTTTGCAATTTCTGTTTTTTCTTCGATAGTATAGCCAGTAACATTAATAATTTCCATTCTATCTCTTAAAGCCCAAGGAATTTGCCCTAAATTATTGGCTGTAGCAATAAAAAGTACTTTCGATAAATCGTACCCAACTTCTAAATAATTATCGTAAAAAGCTTCATTTTGTTCAGGATCTAAAACTTCTAACATTGCAGAAGATGGATCTCCTTGATGACTTTGCCCTAATTTATCGATTTCATCTAAAACAAATACAGGATTTGATGTTCCTGCTTTTTTAAGATTTTGGATTAATCTTCCTGGCATTGCACCAATATAGGTTTTTCTATGTCCTCTAATTTCTGCTTCATCTCTTAAACCACCTAAAGACATTCTTACATATTTACGTCCTAAAGCTTCTGCAACCGATTTTCCTAAAGAAGTTTTACCAACTCCTGGAGGTCCATACAAACAGATTATTGGCGATTTCATATCGTTTCTCAACTTTAAAACTGCCAAATGTTCTATGATTCTTTCTTTTACTTTTTCTAAACCAAAATGATCTCTGTCTAAAACTTTAGTTGCGTGTTTTAAATCGAATTTATCTTTAGAGAAAATTCCCCAAGGCAATTCTAACATCAACTCTAAATAACTTCTTTGCACACCATAATCTGCAGCTTGTGGATTCATTCTTTTTAAGCGATTCAACTCTTTTTCAAAAGTTTCACCAACTTCTTTCGTCCACTTTTTTGATTTGGCTTTTTTACGCATTTCTTCCAATTCTTGATCGTTAGAAACACCACCCAATTCTTCTTGTATGGTTTTTAATTGTTGATTTAAATAATATTCACGTTGTTGTTGATCTAAATCTTCGCGAGTTTTAGACTGAATATCATTCTTCAACTTTAATTTTTGAAGTTCTTTATTTAAATTTTTTAGCGTTAATAATGCACGTTCTTTTAGACTGTCTTTTTCTAAAATTACTTGTTTTTGCATTACTGATAAATCCATATTAGAAGCAATAAAATTGACCAAAAACGAATTTGATTGGATATTTTTTATCGCAAAAGAAGCTTCACTTGGTAACATCGGGTTTTCCTTAATTACGGCTAAAGCTTGTTCTTTTATAGCATCGATAATTGCTTCAAATTCTTTTTCATCTTCAATTTGCTTGTCTTCTACAGCTTCTTTTACAGTTGCTTTTAAATACGGTTCATCTTGAATTATTTCCTCAATTTCAAAACGTTTTTTACCTTGAATGATGACTGTTGTGTTACCATCAGGCATTTTTAAAACACGTAGAATTTGTGCTACAACTCCTGTTGTATTGATGTCTTTTAAAGTAGGATCTTCCTCATCTTCATTACGTTGTGCAACTACTCCAATTATTTTATTACCTTTATTAGCATCTTTAATTAATTGAATCGATTTATCTCTACCAGCTGTAATTGGTATTACAACTCCTGGAAATAAAACAGTATTTCTTAAAGGTAAAATTGGTAATATTTTGGGAACGCTTTCTTTATTGATGATCTCTTCATCTTCTGGCGTCATTAAAGGAATTAATTCTGAATCTTCATTCATCATTTCCTGAAAAGACAAATTGTCTAAATTTATAACTTTTGTTTTGCTCATGTGCTGTATATCTGTCATTCTGACATCGATTTTCTTTTTACTGAAAACAAACATCGTTCTTATCATTATAAAATACTGATAATTAAATATTTAAAATATAAATAGTGATTATCTTTTACTAATAAAACAATTGTTATGCCAAAGGGAAATTGAATAGTCTTCTTGACGAAATGATTATCTTTATAAATTGATTTATAAATTGTAATTATGATTTCGCATTTTGGTGAGTTAAAAAAGAAAGAAGAATCAAATCAAAATCACAAAAATTCTTTACGAAAAAAATTAAAGAACATTAAAGAGAGTTATATTGGTTATGGAAGTAAATCTTCAAAAGAATATAATTTTCCTAAATTGTCTGAAAAAGAACTTCAATTTTTTAAATTAGAATGGAAAAGAAAAAAAGAAATTGAAAAAAGAAATACTGTACTCATAATTTTAGTTGCTATTATAACAGGAATTACTATTGCTTTTTATTTACGATTCTTTTTGTAATTTATTTCCCAAAAACTGTCACAACTCAAAAATAGTTTTGTCTTTAGTATAGAAGTTTAATTTGAAAGCAAATCAACCACATATAACCAAACTTTTAGAACGCTGTAAATCGTCTGATAAAAACGCGCAGTTAGAAATTTATAATGGCTATTATAAAGCTATGTATAATGCTGCTCATCGTATTTTAAAAGATAGTTTTGAAGCTGAAGATATAATGCAAGAAGCTTTTTTAACGGCTTTTACAAAACTGCATACATATAAAGAAGAAGTTGCTTTTGGAGCGTGGTTAAAACGAATTGTAATTAATAAAAGCTTAACGCAATTAAAGAAAAACAATCGCTATCAAGAAGTAAAAATGGATGTAATTCCTACAGATGATATTGAAGATGAAGCAATAGATTACAAAGGTTTAAATCCGCAAAACGTTTTAGAAACTTTACAAAATTTAAAAGATAATTATAGAATTGTGTTAACCTTAAATTTAATTGAAGGTTTTGATTATGAAGAAATAGCGCAGATATTAAATTACACAAATGAAAATGTGAGAACCACAATTTCTAGAGCAAAGAAAAAATTAAAGCAAGTAATCCTTGCAGAAAACATAAGTATACAAGAATATGGAAGATAAATTCGACAACTTCTTTTCTGAAACTGATTTCGATTTTCAAGAACCACATGCTGGTCATAAAAATCGTTTTGAGCGTAAATTAAATCAATCTAAAAAAACGACTAAAATTTCTTGGAAATGGCTGTCAGTTGCAGCTTCTGTTTTTTTAGTAGTTGGATTTTGGTTGGGAAATACACATCAGAAAAAACAATTAAAATTAGCTGATACAACTCCTAAAATTGAGAAGGTTCAAGATTTTTTTGTGGCAACTATCAATAAAAAATTAAGAAAAGTTGAAGGCAATAGAAGCTTGGAAACAGAAATGATTATTGAACGAGCTTTAAATGAATTAGAAGATTTAGAAGAGAGTTATATTGTTTCGCTAACTGAATTAAATGTTGAAGGTGAACAATCAAAAACATTATTAATGATGATTAAAAATTACCAGCAACGTTTAGTAATTTTAGAAAACTTATTAAAACAAATAGAACAAATTAAAAATCCTTCGTTTTTAGACAAGGATGCATTTATCTAACAAATATCAATTAAATAAAAACAACTATTATGATTAAAAAAACTACCCTTCTTATACTTTTTATAACTGCAAGTTTCTCTACAAACGCGCAAAACTGGTGGGGAAATAGTAAAAAAATAAAAGGAAATGGAAACGTTGTTACTGTAAAAAGAACAACTTCTGATTATGATGGAATTGCTGTTGGTGGTTCTTTTGATGTTATTTTGATTAAAGGAAAAGAAGGCGCAATTAGCATTGAAGGTGAAGAAAATATAATTCCCTACATAGAAACTGAAGTGAATGGAAATACGTTACAAATAAAGTATCAGAAAAACACAAATATCAGTACAAGTAAAAGATTAACAATTACGGTTACGTACAATGATCTGGAAAAAATATCGATAGGTGGTTCTGGAAACATTTCAAGTGAAGGTGTTATAAAAAGCAACGATTTATCGATTTCTTTAGGAGGTTCTGGAAACATTACTTTAGATGTAGATGCAGACGATTTAAGCGTAAACATTGGTGGTTCTGGAAACGTAAAATTAACAGGAAAATCTGATGATTTATCTTGCGCTATTGCTGGTTCTGGAAGCATAAAAGCTTATGACTTAACTACAGATACTTTAAACGCTTCAATTGCTGGTTCTGGAAGTATTAAAATTACAGTTTCAACAAAAATTAAAGCAAAAGTTGTAGGTTCTGGAAGTGTTTATTACAAAGGAAACCCAAGTAATGTTGATGCAAAATCTGTTGGTTCTGGAGAAGTTGTCGATAAGAATTAAAGAAGCCCATCTAAATCTTCCCAAAGGGAAGACTTGAAAATGTGAACGATGCTTTTAGTTGGTTTGCTGATAAAATGCAAAAAGCCTAAAATGAAAATTCATTTTAGGCTTTTTTTCGTGTTTCGTGTCTCGTCTTTCTTGTTTCTCTTCTCTCTATTCTCTTCTCTCTTTTAGAAAAATCTAATAGTTTCTATATTGAGCTGTTTCGTTAAAAACGTGTTCTAAAATTCGTTGATCAACTTCGCCAAAAACCATTTTTTTACGATTCATAACAACAGTGGCAACTTCATAAACTTTATTTGTTTTGTATTCTGTAAAACCAGCAGCTCCTCCCCAACTAAAAGAAGGGATAAAATTTCTTGGAAATCCACTTCCATAAATATTAGCAGAAACACCAACAACAGTTCCTGTATTAAACATGGTGTTTATTCCACATTTTGAATGATCGCCCATCATTAAACCACAGAATTGTAAACCTGTTTTTGCAAATCTACCAGTTTCATAATTCCATAACTTTACTTCTGCGTAATTATTTTTTAAGTTTGAATTGTTAGTATCTGCACCTAAATTACACCATTCACCTAAAACTGAATTCCCTAAATAACCATCATGACCTTTGCTAGAATAGCCAAACAAAACTGAATTATTAATTTCTCCTCCAACTTTGCAAAAAGGCCCTAATGTAGTTCCACCAAATATTTTTGTTCCTAATTTCACAACTGCATCATTACACATTGCAAAAGGGCCTCTTATTGCTGAATTTTCCATAACAACAGCATTTTCACCAATATAAATTGGACCTTCAGAGGCATTTAAAGTTGCGAAAGTAATTTCTGCACCTTCTTCAATAAAAATATTTTCTTTATTAATATATCTAGTTCCTTCAGGAATTGGTTGTGAAGTTCTGTCTTTTGTAAGCAACTCAAAATCTTGCTGAATCGCTTCATAATTGAACGAAAAAATATCCCAAGTATTTTTTATTTGGATAATCTCTTCATCAAACTCAATATGTGTATAATCATCAAAATTTACTTCTTCTTGAGAATCTGATGTAAAAAAAGCAATTACATCATCACCTTTAAAAATAGCTTCGTTTTTAGATAAATTTTTAACTTTTTTAACCAAACTTTTTGTTGGGCAAAAAGAGGCATTTATCAAAATATTTTCTTCCAATTCAACCATTGGATATTTTTCCTCTAAATATTCTTCTGTAACTGTTGTAGTTGTTAAATTTAAATATTTTTCCCATTTTTCTCTAATCGTTAAAATACCAATTCTAATATCTGCAACAGGTCTTGTATAGGTAAAAGGTAATAACGATTTTCTAACATCGCCATCAAATAAAATATAATTCATTTTTAAAAAATTTTATAGCGCTACAAATCTACTTTAATTAATGTTAAAAAAAAACTGATTCTAAAATACAATCGGCTTTAAGTTATTCGTTCCGAATATTTTACTTTTAAATACAATTCCAACTCCTTTTTTGTTATTAAAAATAATTGAACAATAAGATTCAAAAAAACAAAATAGAGTCTAAACAATAAAACTCTTATTATAAAAAATACTTTTATCTGATAAATAGTACATTTTGACTTATAAAAATATTTTCAGTAAAAAAGATTTGTATTTTTGATTTATGAAAAAAATTATTGGTGTTTTACTAAGTACTGTAGTTATCATTACAATTCTTTACTACCTTTTTATATATTTTGTAACATATAGTACAGGTGTTAGATCTGGAGAATTGATAAAAATAAGCAGAAAAGGTGTTATCATAAAAACTTGGGAAGGAGAAATTAGCCAAGGAATTTCTGGAGCACAAATTTTTACTTTTTCTGTAGAAGACACAAATGAACAAGTCATTGAAAATTTGCAAAAATATCAAGGTAGCTATGTAAAACTTACCTATAAAGAACGTTATAAAACTTTCTTTTGGTTGGGTGATACAAAATATTTTATTACAAAAGTAACACAAGAAAACTCACCACATTTTAGAAGTAAAAACGAAACAAATGATTAAAGATTTTAAACAAATTAGCGAATCTCAAGTTAGCATTACACAGCTAATGTTACCTTCACATTCTAATTTTAGTGGTAAAATTCATGGAGGACATATTTTAAATTTGATGGATCAAATTGCGTTTGCTTGCGCTTCCAAACATTCAGGAAATTATTGTGTAACTGCGTCTGTTAATAAAGTCGATTTTTTAAACCCGATTGAAGTTGGTGAATTACTTACCTTAAAAGCTTCTATTAATTTTACTGGACGAACCTCTATGGTTGTGGGTTTGCGAGTAGAATCTGAAAACATAAGAACTGGTACTAAAAAGCATTGTAATTCATCTTATTTTACAATGGTTGCCAAAGATGAAAATGGAAAAAGCACAGCAATTCCTGGAATTATTTTAACAACAAAACAAGAAATAAGACGTTTTGCAAGAAGTATTACTAGACAGCAAGAAGGTAAAAACAGAACATCTCGTTTTCACAGTAAAACGTTTAAAGTTGATGATTATTTGCATCTTTTTGAGACAAGCAATTCTAAAATCGATTTAAAAGAAAACTAAAATTATTTTTCTGGGGTGATGAATTCTCAGCCACTTTAAAAAATTTATACATTTATTTTTGGACGAACTTATAGATATTTTAACTCCTGAAGGAAAATTTACAGGAAAAACTGCTCTAAAATCGGAAGCTCATAAAAATGGTTGGTTTCATGCAACTGTGCATATTTGGCTTTTTACTTCGGATAAAAAAATATTGCTTCAAAAAAGAGCACTGTCTAAAAAAGTATTTCCTGGTTTGTGGGATATTTCTGTTGCAGGACATATTGGAGCTGGAGAAGAAATTTTAACATCAGCAAAAAGAGAAGTTTTTGAAGAAATTGGGTTGGAATTAAATGAAAAGGACCTCATCAAAATCGGAACAAGAATTCATCAAGTTTCTCACAAAAACGGAATTCAGGATAACGAACATCATCATGTTTTTATTGCTGAATTAAAAGTTTCTTTATCAGAATTAAGTATTCAAACAGAAGAAGTTGATGACATTCAATTATTCGATTTAGAGATTCTTAAAAATACAGAAAAACATGAAAATGTTTTACTTTCTAGGTTCCATGAGTATTATGTTTCAGTTTATCACAAAATTAATCAGCAAATAAATAAAGGATGAAAAATACAATTGCAGAACGCGTTTACGATTTTCTAAAAGATTTCCCTCCATTTAATTTATTGAGCAGTAAAAAATTACTTCAAATTGCTAGCGAAGTAAAAATTATTTATTTAGAAAAAGGAAAACCTGTATTTAATGAAAATGATGATTTACATGAAGATTTTTATGTTGTTAGAAATGGTTCTATTGGTCTTTACAAAAGTAATGACCTTAACACAACACTAATAGATATTTGTGATGCAGGAGATATTTTTGGGCTAAGACCACTTATCAGTAAAGAAAATTATGCGCTAAATTCTGTTGCTAATGAAGAGGCAATTATTTATGGAATTCCGATTGAAGTTTTTGAAGCGGTTTCAGAAAAAAGCACAAAAATCAACAAATACTTAATTACTTCTTTTGCTTCAAAATCTTTTGATCCTTATACAATTGAAGAAAGTAGCAATGTTTTTACAGATTATATTGAAAAAAATAATTTATCCGAAGAAAATTTACAAACGGCAAATTACACAAAAAATCCACTAACTTGTAATGCTGAAACTTCTTTAAAAGATGCTGCAATAACGATGAGCCATCGTAAAATTGGTTGTATTGTAGTGGTTGATAACAACGATTTTCCTATTGGAATTATTACCAACAGCGATATTAAAAATAAAATTGCTACAGGTTTATTTCCTATTGAAACTTCTGTTGTAAACATCATGTCATCACCAGTAATTACACAGCCAAGAAACATTACAATAATGGAAACCCAACTACAAATGATAAAACATAGAGTTGGCCATTTGTGTATTACAAAAGACGGAACAAGTAATTCTAAACTTGTTGGTATTTTAACGCATCATGATGTTTTAGTTTCTTTTGGTAACAATCCAACAGTAATTTTAAAAGAAATAAAAAAGGCAAAAAGAACAAGAGAAATTAGAAAAGCAAGAAATAAAGCAAACACTTTATTAAGATTATATTTAGAGCAAAACATTCCATTATCACATATATTAAAAATTATTTCTGAAATAAATGATGCTGTAACCATGAAAGTTTTAGAACTTTCTATTAACAAAATGGAATCAGAGCCACCTGTAAAATTTTCTTGGTTAGCAATAGGAAGTCAAGGTAGAAAAGAACAATTACTATATACAGACCAAGATAATGCACTCATTTTTGAAGATGTTGATGCAGATAAGTACGATGAAACCAAACAGTATTTTATAAAATTAGCACAACATGTTACTAAATCTTTACATAAAATTGGTTACGAATATTGCCCAGCAGAAATGATGGCAAGTAATCCAAATTGGTGTAAATCTTTAACTGAATGGAAAGAACAATTTAATGATTGGATTTTAAATCCTGATGAAAAAGCAATTTTATTATCCTCAATTTTCTTTGACTTTAATGTTATTTATGGTGATGTAGAAATGGCTAAAAAATTATCAAAAAGTATTTTTGAAACTGTAAACAAAACCTCACTTTTCTTTTTATTTTTAGGAAGAGATGCTGTAAAAAGCCCTTCTCCATTAGGTTTTTTTAAACAGTTTTTATTAGAAAATAATGGTGAACACAAAGACTTTTTTAATATAAAAAGTAGAGCTTTAATGCCTCTAATTGACGCTGCTCGTTTGTTAATTTTATCAAAAAATATTTTTGAAATTAACAACACTTCTTTGCGTTATGAAAAATTAGCTGAATTAGAACCCAATAACAAAGAACTCTATCATTCATGCGCGTATGCTTTTAAGGCATTGCTGAAATTTAAAACAAAGCAAGGTATTTTACATAATGATTCTGGAAAATTCATAGAATTAGAAACGCTAACAAAAGAAGAAAAACTAAAATTAAAACGCTGTTTTAAACCCATAAGAGAAATTCAAGAATTATTATTTATACGATTTAACTTAAAAATGTAATTTAAAATGACGTTTAATTGGTTTCAAAAAAAAGTTGATAAAAATAACTATCCAGATTTTTGGAAAGAGTATGAATCTAACTTTTTAAATACAGAAAAATTAAAACTTGATAAAATACGTTTTGTTGTTTTTGATACAGAAACTACTGGTTTTAGCAAAAAAAATGATCGAATTTTATCTATTGGTGCCATTTCTTTAATTGGTAATATTATTAGAGTAAATGATAGTTTTGAGATCTATGTAGAACAAGAAATTTTTACACCAGAAACTGTTAAAATTCATGGAATTTTAAAAAAAGGTGATATTGAAAAAGTTGATGAACTGGAGGCTATCAAACAATTTTTAAAATATATAAAAAATGCTGTTTTAGTAGCACATCATGTTGGTTTTGATGTTGGCATGATGAATCAAATGCTAGAAAGACACAATTTACCAAAACTTAAAAACACAGCTTTAGATACAGGAGAATTACACAAAAAATCTAAACACGAAGTGTATCAAAATAATTTAAAACAGTACACTTTAGATGAATTGTGTGATGAGCTAAACATTTCAAAAAGTGATAGACACACTGCAAGTGGTGATGCGTTAATTACAGCAGTAGCTTTTTTAAAGATACTTTCTAGACTCAACAAAAAGAACGATTTAGAATTAAAAGATTTAATAAAATAAATAATAACTTTTCAGTTAGTTTTTTATTTGAATTTCATCTCTCGTGATTGTATTTTTATAATCGTACACATTTTTTACGCGTTCTTCTGTATTTGCAGTTTCTAACCAATTAGACCACACCATAAACCAAGACCATTTTGGTTGTACTTCTAAAATATTCGTTTTTGGTAGCTGACCAACTTCACCTAAAGCAATAGGTTTGCCATCTGCTAATTTTAATAATTGTTCATATTCGTTTTGTTCATAATCATAATGATAAACATCGGTTGCAAGAATATCTACATAATCGTGTCCTGGATAAAAAAGTTCATAATCAAAACCTTCATCTTTAGGAATATCTCTTGGTGCATTTGCATTCCAAACCCAAATTAAATTATTCAATTTATGATGATTTGTAAAACGATCAAACAACATTTCCCAAAGTTTGGTAAATCCTTGTTCACCTCTTTTATTTCCCCACCAAAACCAAACACCATTCATTTCGTGATATGGTCTCCAAAGTACTGGAATATTAGCATCTTGCAATTCTTTTAAGGAAGAAGCTACATGATCTACTTGTGCTAACCAGCGTTTATGAATATCTGTACCTGGTGTAATTAAATCTTGCCATTCTTTGTCCGTTATTTTATTTTGAACACTTTCTTTCCAACCAAAAGGTGCATCATCAGTTGGTCTACCCACATGCCACATCAATGTAACTATAGCACCTTGCTTGTGCATTTTTTTTGCAGCTTCAACAACTCTTTTTCCTGGGTCTTCTCCACTACTCCAATAAAAATCTGTGCCCCAAACTGCTGGAAATTTTCCTGTAATACTTTCTACTTTATTATAATAACGCTGGCTTTCTCCATTATAACTATGTTGTCCTGATAAAATATTATCATCTAAACTATTAATATAATTGAATAAAACCTTTGCTTCTTTACTTGCATTTTTATTTACTAACGGATTTTGACTACAGCCTGTAGTCATAAAAAATACACTGCTTATTACTGTTAAAAATAGTTTTTTCATTAGTTTTTATCTTTTAATAATTTATTTGCTGCTAAAATTAAATGCATATAATCTGTTGTACCTCCCCCTAAAACATATTCAGTTTGCTGCCATAAAAAAGGCCATTCTAATAACTCAGGGAAATCTGGACGAATTAATGCTGTACCAGAACCAATACCTCCTGGAATATGTGAATGTTCTCCTCTTGTTGTTCCATAAGCTTGCATTAATGAACGTGAACCTACACCCGATGCAAATGATGATGTATTTACTCCTGGATGAACTCCTAAAACAAAATTCATTGCATTTAGCAAATACGTATCAGGAAATATATCTGGAAAACTAGTATGTAAATAATACTGCTGTACACCAAAACTTTGTATCCCCCAACCTGCTCCCCAAATATTGGGTTTATATGGCATACCATAAGGTGTTTCTTTTCCTAATTTTACAACATCTTTTAAATACTCTTTTACTGATTTTCTTATATTTTCTTTAAAATTATCATTTGCTACTAAGTCTAAAACTGGGCCAACTATCCAACCTGTTTTATCTATGTCTTTTGTAATATCATCTGTATTTTCTATTAAAAATTCTGCAAATTTTTTATCCTTAGTTGTTTTTAATAGCTCAACAGCTAAACTAAGTTTTGCTACTGGAAATTTTGGTTTTGTAATCTCCCAAATTTCTTTTGCAATAGTTAAACAGTCGTCTGCTAAAGCATCATTATAGCCTCTTAAACTTCTTGAAGCTGCTGCTAAATCTGCTGCTGCATTTAATTCTCTCATAGGATTTTTCTCTGTAAATACCCAACGATCATCAGGTGCGCCTTTTAATCCTTTTTCTATGGCTAAAGTATCAACATCAGATGCATTTATTTCTTTTGAATAAATAGCACCATCACTATGATTAACAGCATCACCTAACAAAATATACTGTCTTTTATGTGGCACAATAATTCCTCTGTAAAATCGTCCTAAAGATTTATATCCACCAACAACAGATAATGCTCCATGTTCTATTTGTTGTAGAATATCTGGTACACCATCAGGTTGTAACATTTCAACTGTTTTTGTTTGTTGATTTATTGTTGTGTTATCATATTTAACATCAAACAATTCATAAATATGAGACAAGCCACCAACTGTTGAAGCTTGCGATTCTACACGTAAATCATAATCACCTGCATCATGCCAACCTCCAACATTAATTCCTGGAACATGCTCTCCAGATTTGTATTTGGTTAACGTTTCTTCGCCTTGAATATATCCATCAAAATGATTGTGATTTGTTGGCGCCATTCTTGCATCATCTAAATGACAACGTCCATGCCATACTTTATATCGATCATTTACACGCATATGGCACATTTGTACAGGTAAAAAATATTCTAATGTTGGCTGCCAAACATGACGATCGTAAACATTTTCTGCAATTTGAAAAGCGTGCGTAACTTCATTATTATATTTCACTACATACATTCCTGATTCTGTAATCTTAGAGAAATCAAATTGATAATAGCGATATCTTAAAAAATCTCCCCAAAGTGTTGATTTTTCTTTTAAGACTTCAGTAAATCCGCCTTTTTCATTTACTTTTAATAGAGATACTTCTTTACTAGAAACATCATTTTTATCTGTTTCAATTACTGCTATTTTAGGTTGATTTGTTTGATAACCAACTTGAGATACTTGCACTACAGATTTATAGGTATATTCTTTTACAACGTTTGGTGTAATAATCCATTCTATTGCATTTTTTGTTGCTCCTGCTGGCACTAACGATCGCACTACAAACCAACCATTACTATGTTTTGATCTTCCATCAATCAATTGCAAGTCATTTCCTTTTAGGTTTTTAATGCTTAAAGTTTGCTTATTATCTTCAGGTGAAATAACTAATTCTTTACCAACCGCTATTGGTTTTAACTGAAATTCTTTATCCGAATCATAAAAACCTGGGCCATTTGCTTGACGCGTAAATATTCCGAATTTATTATCCATATAATAAGACTTCCCAAAAAGATATCCAGGAAATAACTCTATATTCATACCTACTTTACCAACCCATTCTGTTGGAATTGGCTTTTCTAAATCTACTGTAATTTTAAATGATTTTCCTTCTGCAGTAACTTTTAAGGTATATTTCATATTCAAATTTGGATAAAAAATCGGGTTAAAACCTTTACCGTTTTTTCCATCATCTGGATATTGCATTTTTACACTAATTGTTTGTGAATCTAAATCCACTAATCGTTTACCAACTTTCGGTACAGGTTGCCATTGACCTGGTGTTGGTTCTAAACGTAAATCTCCATTTGTTGCAACTCGAATTCCGTTTTGAATTAATCCAACTCCACCTTGATGACTTTCAGGATAAAAATCGTGTGCCAACATAACATTAGCTCCACGCATTTCTAAATATTCTAAATTATTTATTTTAAAAACATTTGTTGAATCCTTTTTGTTCTCTACTTGAGCGCAAACTGTACTTAAACAAAAAAATGATAATAAGTAAAGAGTTTGCTTTATACTTTTAATTGATTTCATGTTACTAAGTTAAATATTAACAAATACTTGATATGGTATTATTTTGTTATTTTATAGTACTATATTTTACTAATACTTTAATTATGAAGATATTATTCTATATTTAGATGTTAAACTAATAAAATTATGAAAAAACTATTTGTTTTTCCCTTTCTAATTTTTGTTACATTTTTTAATTGTAAACAAAAAACTAATATAGAAACAGAACAAAATCTAGAAATAAAAGAAAGCGCTTTAATATCAAAATTAGAGTTTGAAGCTAAAGATAATCTTCTTGATAAATGGTATCCTTTAGTTTTAGATTCAATTGATGGTGGCTATTTTACTGATGTAACTAATGATTTTAAAATTGGAGAACGTCATACTAAAATGATTGTTACACAAGCACGCCATATTTGGGTAAACTCTAAAGCTGCACTTATTTATAATGATACCCTTTATAGAGATTATGCAAAACATGGTTTTGAATTTTTAAAAAATAAAATGTGGGACACCAAAAATGGTGGATTTTTTAATTTTGTAGAAAAAAATGGAACTCCTATTTTACAAAGAGGACAAGAAAAAACAGCATATGGAAATGCTTTTGCAATTTATGGTCTTGCAGCATATTATGCAGCTTCACAAAACGAAGAAGCGCTAGAATATGCTAAAAAAACGTTTCATTGGTTAGAAAAACATAGCCATGATAATAATTTAAAAGGATATTTTCAAACCATGAATATTGATGGAAGTCTTTTAAAAAGGCCAGAAAACGAACCATCTACTTCTGATATTGGTTACAAAGACCAAAATAGCTCTATACATTTATTAGAAGCGTTTTCTGAATTATATAAAGTTTGGCCAGATAAATTACTTAAAGAACGTTTAGAAGAATTATTATTTCTTATTAGAGATACAATTGTAACCGAAAAAGGGTATATGAATTTATTTTTCTTAGACGATTGGACTCCAGTTTCTTTTAAAAATACATCCAAAGAAAACATACAAAAACATTATTATTTGAATCATGTGTCTTTTGGTCATGATATTGAAATTGCTTATTTACTATTAGAAGCTTCTCATGTATTAGGAAATAAAAATGACACTATAACTTTACAAAAAGCAAAATTATTAGTAGATCATACTGTAAAAAATGGAATTGATAAAAAAGTTGGAGGCTTATATGATGGTGGTTATTATTATCAGAATGAAGATACAATTTCAATTATAAATGACAAAAAAAATTGGTGGGCGCAAACAGAAGCTTTAAATAGTTTGTTAATTATGAATCATTATTTTCCAAATGATGAAATGAACTACAAAGCAGAATTTGATAAACTTTGGGAATACACAAAATCTTATTTTATTGATGATGAATTTGGTGGTTGGTACGAATGGGGAATTGATAAAACACCAGAGTCTAAAACAGCTCTAAAAGGGCATGTTTGGAAAAGTACTTACCACAATTTTAGAGCTTTAATCAATTGTATAGACACCTTAAAAAAATCTAATTAGCTGGTTTCTCATAAAATGAATCTGCTAATTTTGCTTCACTTATTAAAGGCAAAGTAAATACTGTTACTGGTTTTGCAGGCTCTGTTGGATTTCCAGCATCATCTTTTTTAAACCAAGTAATTTCTTGTGGTAAAATCAACCCATTTACATTTTCCCATTTGTTATATTTAATTAGGTTATATTTTTCACTTGGTTCTTTTGAATTAAAAGTAACAGTGTATGCCAACCATTCCATTTGATAACTTGTAGGATTGTAATAAATGATATAATTATCATCAGGAGAAGTACCAACATTTGCTTTGTAAGATATTTTATAGCCAGGAAAATCAGTTCCTTCAAAAGAAATTGCATCTACTTTTTCGTACACAATTCCATCATCTGACAACACAAAAGGCATTGCATAAAAGTAGAAATATAAATTATAATAAAATTCAGGATTTCCTTTAAAAGTTCCTTTTTCATCTTCACTTAACCAAACTTCTTTTCCATCAAAACCTAAAGAATATTTTGAATGATTTACAACTATTTTTCTTGACTGTAAATCTGTTGTAATTACTTCTTCTCCTTTATTAAAAGATAAAACTTGTGCTTTTCTCCAAGCATTTATTCCTCCATGAGCTTGAAATACTTTTCCTAATTCCTCAGGAAACTTTTCTTTTTTAACTTCTTTAATTTCTTGAACTTCTTCTTTATTAGAAGATTCTTTTTTAGTTTCGTTTTTACAAGAAATTACGGTAATTGCAATTAATAATAAGATTAATTTTTTCATTATTTGGTTTAATTTGATTGTTATTTGATGACAAAGTCGGTTTTAATACTTAGTAATTACAAAATACAACGCATAATTTTTGTTTATATTTGAGTGATTGCGTTAGGGATTGAAGCATTTGTTTGAGCTCTTTTTTCTTTTTCTGAAAAAAAGCGAGTGCTGAAAGCCTGTTAAAACGCCCAAAAAAATAAAAATCTATTTTTAGATCTTAGATTGATAGGTATATAAATCATAGTATCTACCTTGTTTTGCAATTAACTCATCATGAGTCCCTCTTTCTGCAATTTTACCAGCTTCAATAACCAAAATTTGATCCGCTTTTTTAATGGTACTTAATCTATGTGCAATTACAATTGTGGTTCTATCTTTTACTAATTCTGATAAACTTTTCTGAATTAACGATTCACTTTCGGTATCTAAACTAGAAGTTGCTTCATCTAAAATGATAATTTTTGGATCTGCCAAAATTGCTCTTGCAATTGCCAAACGCTGTCTTTGTCCTCCAGATAATTTTACACCTCTTTCTCCAATTAATGTATCTAAACCTTTATCAAATCTGTCTGTAAATTCGTTTACATACGCAGCTTTTACTGCGTTTTGTAATTCCTCTTCTGTGGCATTTGGTCTTGGAAATAGTATGTTTGCTCTAATTGTGCCTTCAAACAAAAATTCATCTTGCAAAACAACGCCTAAATATTTACGATAACTAGATAATTTTACTTTAGACATATCTTGATCATCAATTGTAATTTTACCCGATTTCGGATTTAAAAATGTTGCTGATAAACCTGCAATTGTAGATTTCCCAGAACCAGAACTGCCAACTAAAGCTGTTACAGAACCTGCAGGAACTTGAAAATTAATGTTATGCAAAACGGATTTTCCTTCTTCATACGCAAAAGAAACGTCATCAAAAATAATTTCTCCGTCAATTTTTTGTAAGTCAATCGTTCTGTTTTTATTATCTTCTTCAGCAGTCATATTCATCAACTCTTCAGTTCTATCCAAACCAGCCAAAGCTTCTGTTAACTGACTTCCAATATTGCTCATTTGCACAATTGGAGCCACCATAAAAGCTAATAGAAATGTAAATTGAATAAAGTCTCCAAAAGTTAACGTTCCTTGCATCATATAATAACCACCAATTCCCATAACTCCTGTAGTTGCCAAACCAATTAAAAAAGTAGATGAACTCGTCATTATAGCAGTTGCAGTCATGCTCTTTTTTACATTCTGATAAATATTTTCTACACCTTCTTCGAATATTTTACTTTCTTGATCTTCTGCATTAAAGGCTTTTATCACTCTAATTCCACCTAAAGTTTCTGTTAAACGTCCTTTAACTTCTGCATT
>TARA_R110002072_G_scaffold98034_2_pt1 | contig 26182 bp, 18 predicted proteins | sample TARA_R110002072 | Tara Oceans TARA_R110002072 (sample SAMEA4397118) | marine metagenome | biome: Polar Biome; feature: [SRF] surface water layer (ENVO:00010504); material: water (ENVO:00002006), including particulate matter (ENVO:01000060) such as... | depth 5 m | reverse complement strand
CTGCTTGCAGCGATTCTAGCTCGCAAAACAGTATGCTCCCGTCTAATACACCGCCAGTTTCAGCGGCGTCACCACTCCCGGAAAATGCCGCCATGCTTGAACCTGGTGGTGGCACCATGAACGTGATCGTTGAAGGTCGAAGTGTCAGTATCTCAGTACCTGAAGGTGCAGTGAGTGAGGCGCTGGAAATTACCCTTGACCCAGTAAGCACGAGCGAGTTGGACGCGCTGTTTCCGGATCGAACCGAAGACCCTTTGCTTGCCTTTAAGATGCTACCCGCGGGTACCCAATTTAGTCAGCCGATCGAGCTATCGATGTTAGCACCCAGCGAGGGTATAGCCGAAGGAGATCTGGTTGTTGGTGCCCTGGCGAGTGCAGGTGTTGTTGAACCATTGAACATTAGTCAAAGTGATGACAACGGTGAGCAACGCCTCACTATTTTTGTCCCCCATTTCTCAACTGCTATTTTGTCCAACATCAATGTGGGGTTCAACGCCATCTTTCTTGATGGCAGTGGGATGCAAGCCAGGGAGTTTAGCATCGGGGATGTTGTTGTTGCTAAGGTTCGGGCATTTCAAAGAACCGATGCTCCAGGTGGGGCTCTGTCCATCGACTCACCAGGCACTCTAAATGTGGCAGGTAGTATTGTCGCGGAAGGAGGACCGGAGACGGTGAATGTTGGGACCGCGAACGCAACTTTCCCATCACGTAATACAACCGGTGCAAGTCGCGTAGCGGATCTGACAACCTTCGAATTTACCTGTCAAAGAGAGGGGCCTTTCTCGATTTTTGGACGCCTATCTGGAGATCTCGCCACCGGCAAAGAATTTGGTTTTACCGCATTTTCATCTGACTCTGAGCTTGTTGGCAATCTGGGTATTCTCCCCGTTAGTGACACGATTGAGTTTGGTGGCAACTGTGTTGCAACCGTTGATCCTGCAGACCCAACAGACCCTGATAAGCCAACCGACCCCACTGACCCCACCGACCCTGCTGATCCGGTGCCGAGCAATACGCAACCGGATGAGATTCAGATGGGAATACTCTCTCAGACCCAGGCTGATTTTGATAACGTCATCCCGCAGCAACAGTCACCCGTGACGATTTCTCTCTCCTCGCCCTCGGTGGCTGACAACAGAAGCTATAAAATTGTTAACGATGCATTTACAGGGAACATCAGTGCGACGTTTCAGACCGAGCCATTTTCGTTTATACAGACACCTATTCTCGGCGGATTTAGTCCTGAGTCAGGGCTGGGTACTGTTTCCTGTAATGGCGGCCCAGGTGAATTTTCGCTCACGTGGAACCTGGAGGTCACCGATACCAATGCTGCCCCTGTGACATTTATGCAGGTGGTATCTTTTTCTGGAAAATGTGAGTTCGACCCTCTCGCGGTCGATGATGCAACTGAAACTATTGTCGGTACATCGGTAGACATCGACTTTCTCGCTAATGATAAAAATGTTAATTCGATTGGCATTGACGACATGGCTCAGCCGACTTTTTTTGTTACCGTGGACCCCAGCGGTATACCCAATGAGGTAGGTCTTGTCCCTGGCCTCGGGGCAGTAACCATAGAACAGGTAGCGGCCAATCAGACGACCAAATTTGTACTGCGTTATAGACCAACAGAATTCAAAACGGGTGTTGATAAGTTCAATTACTTTCTTGTGACTGATTCAACTACCAGTGTTGGCACTGTTAGCGTCACGATCAAGCCACAGGAGGTGACTGCACTTGATGACTGTGGCTTGTTCGGTAGCTTGAATGAGTGTTTGAATTTTGGTGCTGGGCCTTTTTGTTCTCCCCCCGTTGCAACTGTTAGTTGTGGTAGGTTGCCAGGTGATATCAGAGGCTTTGTTCAACCAGTAATCGATGATAACGTTGATTCATCCGTCAGTTCAAAATTTGAGGTGCCTCAGGGTGCAAACCCACTGACGCCACCCAGTCAGAACGGTAGCGTGAGGTTAAGCAGCTCATTGGGAGCCGTAGATGTCACCATTAACAACGACGGTACCTTCGTTGTTGACGCTGTGCTGGACGATCCAGGATTCACGCCAATGGGCGATTCAGTGACGGTAACCAGTGCAACTGAGTCGCTTTCGTTTCCGGTGGAACTAGAGGTTGAGTCAGGCGAACCTGCATTAGAAGTTGAGGTGGCCAATGGTTTGATGAGTGAAATGCTGGTATCTACACTCTATTCTGATCTCACCACCTTTGTCTTTACCCATCTTCCAACCGACACCGATGCGGAAGGTAAGCCTATTATTAAAGGGTTTGTGGACAATCAAAAAATTAGCCAGGGCGTAACCATAGAAGGCGATAGCCGTGTTCGAATGCCTATGATTAGTGCTGGTTTACTTGAATTTATGCAACAAAATGATTTGCAACCAACCCAGGACGTGGTCGTGACCGCGCGCAATCAGGCCATTATTAACGGCATTTTTGAGGATGAAGAAATGGTTGGCCAACCTGTTAATGGTGGCGGCGGCATTGTGGTTCGGTTGCCTCCGACAACTATCACCCCCCCACCAGCGGTTTGCCCTACACGGCCGAGTAACGTGCGTTGTATAGCTGGACCAACGGAGGTTTTACTTTCTCCAAATAACAGCTCCGATATTGCGCGCTATAGCGCCAATACGGGAGAATTTGATGGGTTCTTTTTTGGCGGTGGGCCGGCACCCAACTTTGGCATAGGCCGAGGACATATGGCGACGCAAGGGCCAGACAATTGTGTCCTGTATTCCGATAGTGAAGGCGAGGTGCACATCTTTGATAGCGACGGTAGCCGTATTCCAGCGGATGGAGAAGGCAACATCATCCAGACTGGTGCGGACTCTCTCTTGGCCAACAGCTTCGCCAATGCTACTGAATATACTGGTTTCGACTTTTATTCCCCCGATGGCATTATCTGGAAGCTATATTTGACCGCGCGGGTTGATACAACCGGTAATGGCTTTGGTGATACCGCGCAGTTGGTGAGATATGACTATGCATTAAATGGTGATGTTGTTTTGACTAACCGGACTGTTGTGACTGAAAAAGCTGGGGGTGAGTTTAACCATGTCACGGTACGAGATGATTTGATTTATTTGGCTGATGATTCATTTGATAGCAGTACAGAGGCGCAGGATCAGATTCGAGTATTCGACGTTGATGGTAATGAGCAAACAGCGCTGCTTGTAGACTCCGCCTCGCCGCGACAAATCAGTAATACTTTTGATGGCAACCTGGTATTTGCAGATTTTGCCCGGGAGTCGATTCGAGTCGTTAATAGTGCTGGTGCAACCATTAAAAATTATCTGCTTGGAAACAATGACGGCACCGGCAATGATCGCACCCGTGGCGTCTATCCGTTGCGCAATGGTAATTACCTGGTCACAGGTTTTTCACAGATCAACCGCTCTGTGTTAGATCGATTCGATGGCACATTGCTGCCTGCGCCCGATGGGCGTAGCACGATTGGTGTCGCGATTGGCACGGCGTGCCTGGCATCGGACTAATTCCAGAAAGGAGTTTTGCTGAGGCGCAAATGACGGCCGCCAATGTAGTGAATTGCTGCTAAATGATGTTGGAATGATCTATCGGCAGTTTAAGAACGAGCATCGCCGGTTGCGATGCTCGACTAATTTATTCAATTAGCTCTTGGGTCGATTAGAGATCAGGTCGTCCACCACCGATGGGTCAGCCAGGGTGCTGGTGTCACCCAGGTTACCGAGTTCGTTCTCGGCAATCTTGCGGAGAATACGCCGCATGATTTTTCCAGATCGAGTTTTGGGTAGTCCCGGTGCCCATTGAATTATGTCGGGTTTTGCAATCGCGCCAATTTCAGTCCTGACGGTCTGATTGAGTTCTTCCAGAAGTGCTGCAGAACCTTCTATGCCGCTCATTAATGTGACATAGGCATAGATGCCCTGACCTTTTACATCGTGGGGGTAACCGACAACAGCGGCTTCCGCGACCGATTCATGGAGCACCAGTGCACTTTCCACTTCTGCAGTACCCATTCGGTGGCCAGAAACGTTTAATACATCGTCGACTCGGCCGGTGATCCAGTAGTAACCATCTTCATCACGCCGGGCGCCGTCACCCGTGAAGTAATACCCTTTGTAAGCAGAATAATAGGTCTCCACACAACGCTTGTGGTCACCGTAGACGGTTCGTATTTGACCAGGCCATGATGTCGCAATGGCGAGGTTTCCCGAACCTGCGCCCTCAATGACTTGCCCGTCAGGGTCCAGTAACACCGGATTGACGCCGAAAAAAGGCCGGGTCGCTGATCCAGGTTTTAAGGCGGTAGCACCTGGAAGCGGGGTGATCATGATGCCGCCGGTCTCAGTTTGCCACCAGGTATCGACAATCGGGCAGCGGGTGTCACCGACAATGTGGTAATACCACTCCCAGGCTTCAGGATTAATTGGCTCTCCAACGGACCCAAGCAGGCGTAATGACTGCCTTGAAGTTGAAGTGACAAAATCGTTCCCCTGTCCCATCAGGGCACGAAGCGCAGTTGGTGCTGTGTAAAAAATATTGACCTGGTGTTTATCACATACCTGCCAACATCTGGACGCATCGGGGTAGGTTGGGACACCTTCAAACATTAATGTTGTTGCGCCGTTGGCGAGGGGGCCGTAGACAATATAGGTGTGACCCGTAACCCAACCAACGTCAGCAGTACACCAGTAAATGTCTCCGTCATGATAGTCGAATACATACTTATGGGTCATGGCAGCCTGCAGCAGGTAGCCGCCGGTTGTATGCATGACGCCCTTTGGTTTCCCGGTTGAGCCTGAGGTATACAAAATAAAAAGCGGGTCTTCCGCATTCATGGCGGTGGGTTCGCAGTCCGTTGACGCGGTAGAAATTGCCTCGTGGTACCAGACATCCCGTGAGTCATTCCAGGAGATTGTGCCACCGGTTCTATTTACAACAACAACCGTATGAACGTTTGGACATTCTTCGAGGGCACTGTCCGCGTTCTTTTTCAGGGGAATAGGCTTTCCTCCTCGCAAACCTTCATCGGCGGTAATGACCACCTGGCAATCGGAATCGAGAATGCGATCCTGTAACGCCTGGGGTGAAAAACCACCAAAAACAACCGAGTGTATGGCGCCGATTCGTGTACAGGCTAGCATGGCATAGGCGGCTTCGGGGATCATCGGCATGTAAATACAAACCCTGTCGCCCTTGTTAACGCCGCGATCTTTAAGGACATTAGCCAGCCGGCAAACCTGTTCATGTAGCTCGCGATAACTAATTTTTGCATCATCGGTTGGATCGTCGCCTTCCCAGATGATGGCAGTTTGATCGCCCCGGGTTGCCAGATGCCGATCAATACAATTCACACTGGCATTGAGTTCACCGTCCGCGAACCAACTTGTCTCGCCTTTACTCAGGTCAGCAGTATTGACCTGGGTAAATGGCTTGCTCCAGGTCAAAAACTCGTTGGCTTGCTCCGACCAGAATGAGTCCGGTGAATCAATAGAGGTCTGGTACATTTCGAGATAACGATCATTGTCGATGAGTGCGCGCTTAGACGCCTCTGGAAGGATCGGATAGGTTTTTGACATGTGGATCTCCTAGCTTTTTCTACTGACGGTATAGCGCTCGAGCAATGCCCTTGTGGAACCGTCTAGAATTTGTTCTCCGCCATCCATGGCATCCAGGATGCGGTCACCGAGTTCTTTTCCGAGCTCAACGCCCCACTGATCGAAGGGGTTAATTTGCCAAATAGCTGCCTGGCAGAAAACCTTGTGTTCGTAAAGTGCAATGAGGGCGCCGATCCGTTTCCCATCCAAACGCTCTAAGACGAGGCTGTTGGAGGGGCGATTTCCAGGCATTACCTTGTGTTTCTTTTGCGTTTCGTTTGCTGCGTCTTCGATTTGTTCCAGACTTCGACCCTGCATCAGCGCTTGAGACTGGCTTAGGCAGCTCGCGATGAGTTTATCGTGATGATTCTGAAATTCATGGTCCGGCTTAAGCGTCATGATAAAGTCGATGCCGGTGAAACGAGTACCCTGATGTAACAGTTGGTGGAAGGCATGCTGACCGTTAGTACCTTCACCCCCCCAGATGATCGCTCCGGAATCGTAGTTGAGGAGTTGGCCGTCGAGGTTTCGATTTTTACCGCAGCTCTCCATATCCAACTGCTGCAGATGATCCGGTAGATAAAGCAGTCGATGGTCGTAGGTCAAAACCGCATGGGTATGCGCACCAAAAAAATGTTGATAGTAGATGCTCAAGAATGCAAGAACGACCGGTAGGTTTTCCTGGGGTGCCGCACTTAAAAAATGCTCATCCATGTCAGCCGCGCCATCTAGCAGTTCCCTAAATGTTTCAAAACCATAACGAATGGCAATTGGTATACCAACTGCAGACCAGACGCTATACCGGCCCCCGACCCAGTCCCACATGGGTAGAATATGTTGTTCATCAATGCCAAATGCTTTGGCATCTGGGATATTTGAGCTGACGGCGATAAGGTGTGACTTGAGTTCACTTTCATCCATGGCGTTGAGCAACCATGCCCGGGTGGTCTCAGCGTTTGCTTTGGTTTCCAAAGTAGAAAAACTTTTCGAGACAACAATGACGAGGGTTTTATTGGGGTCCAATTTCCCCAACACATCGGTTAAGTGGTGTGCATCTACATTCGCAACGTAGTGGCATTCAATATCCTGATCATCTGTGGCACGTTTACTTGCCAGGGCTTCATCAACCATTTTGGGCCCAAGATAGGATCCGCCGATTCCCAGATGAACAATATGTTTAATGGCCTCGCCCGAGCTGCCTGTCCATTTTCCGGATCGAATCCCATCGCTGATGTTCTTCACTTGTTGTAGCGTTGTGACAACGTCGGCGTACTTTTCTTTTAATCCGGGAGGAGCAGAGCGAGCGCGAAGCAATGTATGTAACGCGGGCCTGTCTTCCGTATTGTTGAGTGCGGCGCCCTCAAACATTTGTTGTGTTAACTGCTTTAGATTTGCCTGGAGGTTGAGTTTGATAAGCAGTTTTTCGGTGTCTTCATCATAGAAGTTCTTCGAATAATCCAGACAAATGCCAGCTGCGTCGATGGTGTATCGACTAACGCGTTCAGGTTGGTCATTGAACATTTGTAAAAGTGATTTGCGCTGCATCAAAAGCGCGTGTTGTTCAATTTCAAGCGAGACGCTATGGGGTAATTTGCTCATAACATTGACGGCGTGGGGTTATAGTATTGTCGGCCTCTAGGTGCTGATTTGAGATAACTCAATAAATGTTCGTAATCGTGGTCGCTATTGGCGAGATCAATTTCAGCGGCATTAACCATAAGTACCGACGACTTGTCGTAGTAGTGGAAGAACTGAGTATAAGCATCAACGAGTTGATTTAAGTAGGACCGTTCAATGTTTTGCTCTGACGGAATGCCGCGAATTTGGATCCGCTCCAACAGTACGTCGACCGGCGCTTGCAGATAGATGACGAGATCTGGTGTGGGTGCATTGATGGTCAGGTGTTCATAAATTTTGTCGTAGAGCAGCATCTCATCACTATCGAGATTTATCTCGGCAAACAGTCGGTCCTTCTCCAGCAGGAAGTCAGCAACGCGTACCGGCTCAAACATATCCCCTTGCCTCAAGTCCTGAATCTGGCGGGCTCGTTCGAATAGAAAGAACAATTGAGTTTGGAGGGCTGCTTGCTTTCGATTTTGATAAAAACGTTCGAGAAACGGATTGCGCTCCGGTGCTTCCAAGAATGTCTCGTAATTGAGGGAGCTGGCCAGTCGTTTCGTCAATGAAGTTTTGCCGACCCCAATGGGTCCTTCAACGGCGATAAAGCGGGGTAAGCTGTCTGGCTTCAATCCAAAAACTCCGATGTTCCTCTGGGGGGAATTGTACTGTTTATGTTGCTCGCTTTGGTCGCCGTTTTCTCGGTCGACGGCTACGGCTGCCGGGCGCTTCTATCACCGTCGTGGGATCTATCGGATTTTGTTCCTGATAGGTGGTCCACCATTCCCCTAGGTTATCAAGTTTCTCCCCAGAGTTTTCTCTCAGCAAGAGAAAGTCGTAAGCCGCTCTAAACCGTTTGTGACCCACTAATATGGCGGGCTTTTTGCCTCGAGTATTCGGCAACCTTGCCTGGAGTTGCCAGATGTCCCGCATTGGGCCAGAGAAACGCTTAGGAATTGACGTAAACAGCTGCTGTTTCGCAATCACATTTAAGGCTGCCTCATGGGATGCAGCGAGATTTGTTGAGCCCTCATCTACTAGCCTCTTTTTCTCCTTTACGAAGGGCCACCACAGGAGTGCGGCTAAAATAAATGCCGGTGTTACCGGCATACCTTCGCGGATACGTTTGTCGGTGCTTGCCAATGCCAGTTGAACCAGCTTTGGGGCAAAGGTGGAATCACTATTGGCGGTGTCTGGAAATAACCACCCTAGCAATTCGTGCTGGATCAGGCTCTCGAGGGACGCTTCGCCATGCCCAGACATAAATAGTTTTAAGACCTCTTCAAATAATCGAGCGGGAGGAATGTCCTGAAGCAGGAAACCAAGTTGTTTCATGCTGCTCGCGGTCCGTTTTTCTATTTCGAATCCCAACTTGGCTTCGAAGCGGGCTGCTCGAAGCATTCTAACGGGGTCTTCTCGATAGCGTTGTTCCGGTTCACCAATTAAACGTATGAGTTTGGCATTGATATCATCGGTGCCCCTGACCAGGTCTGTGATCTCATTGGTTTGAGGATCAAAATACAGAGCGTTCATCGTAAAGTCTCTGCGCATGACGTCCTCGTCAAACGTGCCCCAGACATTGTCTGAAAGCAGCATGCCTCCTTCTGAAACATCCTCTTCGTGCTTTTTTGCGGGGGCTCGGAAAGTGGTGACTTCGATGATGTCTCGGCCAAATCTAACGTGAACAATCTTGAATCGCTTACCAACCATGCGAGCGCTATTGAATAGGGCTTTAACGGCTTCAGGATGAGCATCAGTTGCGACGTCAAAGTCCTTCGGTGCTTTTCCTAACAGTAGGTCACGAACGCAGCCGCCGACGAGGTATGCAGAAAAGTTTTCGCGGTGTAGACGTTGGACGACCCGCAGCGCATTTACGCTTTGTGGGTTGTTGGCAAATTCCGTTGCGATATCAACCATATATTGTTGGCAGGAACAGAGTCATGTCTAATTCAGGGTGCTTATTATTGAAGATGGGTAATATAACAGTTTGGTGGAGTGAGGGAGGGGCTTTTTAAAAGCCAGAAAGAAAAACGGGAAAAGCGTACTTTTCCCGTTCAGCGAGCCAGATTTTCGTTTTTATTATTGTTGTGTTTCTTATTATTTTTAGTAGCTGGTGTTAGCGCCGTTTTTATTATTGTTACGCCAACTCTTTTTTAGCTAGGTCTTTATATACAGTATCCGTGCCAATACGTCATTGGCATAAAAAACAGGGGCTTAGGCGAAAAGGCGTTGTACACAAAGTGTGCGAGTGTAACCTTAGGTAACAGTTTTTGGGGTTAAAGGTAACAAGCGGTATTTATCTCCGCTTAGAACGCACTCTTGGTATGTGAAGTTTTTGGCGTTTTTGCCACAAAGCTTTACGACTAATCCCTAGTTTCTGTGCGAGTTCAGTTTCTGTCATATGATCTTGATTCTCGATCACAAACTTTTGGAAGTAGTCCTCCAGGGACAAATCCTCGGTTTCGGGATCTGAGTCGGCATCTGAATCCGCGGGCTGATCAAAGTCTATAGCAAGCAGATCCGGTGAAATGATCTTCGACTCTGCAAGGATTACCGCGCGTTCGATTGCATTCTCCAACTCCCTGATATTGCCAGGCCAACGGTAACGAGACATCAGGGCAAGGGTATCTTCTGCAAACTCCAGGCAGGGCTTTTCTAACTTCTGGCAGGTCTGACTGAGAAAGTGTTTAGCTAAATACTCGATGTCTGACCCCCGTTCCCGGAGCGGAGGCAGGGAAAGCTTTACAACATTCAGTCGATAATAGAGGTCTTCGCGGAATTGTCCGGTTTCGGTGAGTGCCTTTAGATCACGATGGGTTGCTGCTATGAGTCTGACTTTGACCCGGGTGGTTTCAACGGAACCGACACGACGGACCTCACCTTCCTGCAATACCCGTAGCAGCCTGGCTTGTGCATCAAGGGGCAATTCGCCGATCTCATCGAGAAATAGTGTGCCGCCGTTGGCAGCCTCTACAAGGCCAAGGCGTCGGTGGGTGGCCCCCGTAAAAGCGCCTTTTTCATGACCAAACAATTCGGATTCAATTAGGGTGTCGGGAATGGCTGCACAGTTGACTGAAATAATTGGTGCACGGGACTGTTTGCTGGCGGTATGAATTGCCTTGGCCACCAGTTCTTTACCCGTACCTGACTCACCGAGGATAAGCACGTTGGTGCCGGTCGGAGCCACTTTAGTGATGCGTTCAAAGACCATCTGCATGGCCTTGCAATGACCAAGCATTCCTTCCATCGGCGGTAGTGCCACGGTGGGTTTGCCAAGAATGGAATTGATTGTTGCCAGCATCTCGCCATAGTCAAAAGGTTTGGCTATATAGTCAACGGCTCCCTGTTTCATTGCATCAACGGCAGAGGAGACGCTGGCGTAGCTGGTCATGACTAAAACCGGTGTGGGATTGGCGCGCGAAATGATATCCGTTCCAGGAGGACCGGGTAGCCGTAGATCTGTAATGATCAGATCGAACTTGTCGAGCGGGGTTGCATCGGCCTCTTCTACGGAGCCTGCTTCTGTGACGCTAAAACCCTGTTTGCCAAGATACTTTTTTAAGGATGTCCGTATGACAACTTCATCCTCAACGATCAAGATGCTTCTGTGGCGCATAGGTATCGCAACGCAAAATGTGTGGCTAATAAACTATGGATGGGGCTGTGAAGTCAACCGCTGTGGGGGTTTATCGATATCGGGGCGAAATAAATTGGGTAAGTCGATGATGACACGGGTACCGATGGGTTCGCCGGCTTCGGCGAATATTTTGCCCTCGTGTTCCTGAATGATTGTGGTGACGATGGCGAGCCCCAGACCCGTACCCTGACCGGGATCTTTTGTGGTGTAAAAAGGCTCGAAGATCGCGTTTCGATCTTCTTCTGGAATACCATGGCCGCGATCCACCACGCGAATAATCCGCCGTTCCTCAATCAATTCGGCGCTGATGGTCACTTCCGATTGGCGCGGAGAGGCATCCCGGGCGTTAGACAGGACGTTGACAAAAACCTGCAGCAACCTTTGGCCATCGCCCGAGGTGTAGGCATCACTTTGAATCTGATTGACGAATTGGATGTCCTTAGAATCAGCGGAAAGTGAAAGCAGGTAAATGGCTTCATCGACACATTGTTTGAGTTTGACGGGGCTATCCTGCAGTGAATTGGCCTCCTTGCCTCTGTGGGCGAAGTTGATCAGTGAATTCAATATTGCTGAAATTCGATCCGTCTGTTCCAGTATCTGTTGCGAGATTTCAAGCAGTTCCGGGTCATTGGTTTCTATGGGGATGTTTTGTGCGAGGCAAGCGATGCCGGTTATCGGGTTCCCCACCTCGTGTGCAACTCCGGCAGCTAATTGACCTATCGCTGCAAGCCGATGGTTATGCATGAGCTGTCTCTCTAAGGTTTGTTCTTCGGTAATGTCCTCGATAACAATCAAGATGTCACCGGTGTCGGTGAGTTCCTTGTGTAAATTGACGGTCAAGAGTTGCTCATGTGTTCGAACCTGGGACTTAAGGAAGTTAGCGTCCACGGACTGGATAAATTGATCCAATAAATCCACCCAATACACAGGCAACATTTGGAAGGGATAATCGAGTACCGATTCCGCCTTTATGCCCGTCAGTTCAACCATGGCTCGATTCCATGTCAGGATTCTGTCACTGCCATCCAACGTACATACCGCAGTGGGTAGGTCCTGCAGTAATTGCCGGTGATATCGGCGCAAATTGTCAAGTTCAGCTGCAAGCCCGGTGAGATAGGATTGATGTGATTCAAAGCGATATTCCTGACTCTGCAAACTCTCCATCACCACCTGTCCGGGCTTTGATTCCCGAAAGGGCAGGTATTGGGCAAATATTCGATGGGCGATTGTTTGTCCAACAATACTGGTGAGGTTCGACTCGATTTGGTTGCGTAGCTGAATGAGTGCAAAGGGCCTGTGTTCAGATTCTGCCAGGTGCAAATCGTCCAGTCCAAGATTGACCTGTTCAAAGGCGGCCGCCTCTCCGATGGCTTGAATCAGCTGATGGCGGATCTCTGAAACTGAACTGACACCCAGTTCACCCTGGTAAGGCAGGATGGGGGAGTCGCTCATGCACTCCGCTGCAGCAATGAGTTCCTCATGGGAAGCGAGATTCAAGCGAGAAAAGATAATGTAGGCAAGAGTGTTTGCCATCAGTGATGTAATGGACGCGACAAACCAGATGTCGGGGCCCGGAGCAAATTGATGCTGGGTGCCAAAAATATTGGAGTACACAATGTCGATCAGAAGTGGAAAGAACAACATCGCGCCCCAGAATAGGAATCCCGCAAGCAACCCAGCAAGCAGTCCGTAACTGTTGGCGTCTCGCCAATAAAATGCGCCGATTAAGCCCGGTAGGAACTGCAGCACCGCAACAAAGCTAACCAGGCCTAAACTCATCAGGTTCTGTTGCTCGCTAAGCAGGTTGTATAGCCCGTAGGCGAGCAAAATGATGACAATGATCAACATTCTTCGGGTGTTCAACAGGAACGAGAAAAAGTCCCGGTCTTCACTGACCCGATACAACGGCAGCACCAGATGGTTGACGGACATGGTCGCTAGGGCCAGGGTTAGTACAATCAAGACTCCACTGCAGGCTGCAAACCCGCCAATAAATGCGAGGAGTGTCATGGTTTCACTATTGCCAGCGATGCCGAGTGAAATGGCAAAGAACTCCGCCGGTGCGGTGAGTTGAGAATATTCCGCAGCCCAAAAAATAGGTGCAACACATAAGCTCAATAACAACATGTACAGGGGAAAGCCCCACCGGGCCGAGCGAATCACGCCGGCATCATCGTTCTCCGTGAGTAGGATGTGAAACATATGTGGCATGGCAACCGCCCCCGCAAAAAAGGTCAGCAACATCATGCGGGATGAGCCTTCGGAAAGTTCTTTTACAATATGAGCTTGAAGAGGCTGGTTGGTCGTAAGCCACTCATTGAGGTTAGAGACACTGCCAAAAACAGAATAGATGGCATAGATCGCAACCGTCATAAAGGCGATTAGCTTCAGCATGGATTCTAGTCCCAGGGCAACAATCAAACCTTCATGTTTCTCTCTGGTTGAGACATGTCGAGCGCCAAAGAGAATTGCAAATACGGCCATCGTGGCGCAGAAAATGATAGCCAGCCCAGCTCTGCTGAATTCTTGATTGATGAGATGGACGGTATCGGCAACCGCCTGAATCTGAAGCGCGAGAAGTGGTATTGCTCCCGTTAACATAAACAGGCTTACAATGCCGCCGACCCAGGGCCTCCGGTAGCGAAATGCAAACACATCGGCTAAGGAGCCCAGCTTATGAGCTAAGGCAATTCGGGCAATGGGATTTAGCAGCAGCGGCGCAAGCAAAAAGATGGCGCTGGCGCCAAAGTAATAGAGCAGGTAGCTCGCACCAAAATTGGCAGCGAAGCCGAGAGTGCCGTAAAAAGAAAGTGCCCCCGCAAATACTCCCAGGGACGCGACGCGAATGAAGCGGTTGTGTGTCACCTTTTTTGGTATCCAGCCTCGCTCGGTTGCATAAGCAGAGCCAAAAAGTAGAGACAGGTAAAGCAAACTGAAAGCAAAGATCTGGGTAAGTGAGAAACTCACTTCTCTTCTCCACTGAGTTTATCGGTCACGAGATAACAGGCGACAATCAGTAGCAGCCAGAGTATGAAGTTACTCAGCCAGCCCATAAGTCCACCGTCCTGCCACCAACCACCGAAGTCGGCAACAAAGACAAAGAAACCTAGTACAACAAAGGTAATCAGGCGCTCAATCATTGCGGCATTCTACCCAGAATTAGCAGGGCGTTATAGCGACAGACTTTTTAATGGTATGCCGTCGGTTGCTGGTACGTGGCGCCGCTGCCATTGTGCGGTTGCGGTTTCTAAAAATTGTTGAATCTCAGTTGCGTCAATTGTCTGCTGGCCGAGGGCGCGAAGACATTGATTTAGCAAAGCTATCGGGTCAGCGAGGGAAACTGGGTTCGCTTTTGCTTGTTTGCTTAGTTTGTGACCGTCGTCACCGAGAACCACTGGGAAATGTCCGTATTCTGGGACAGAGAAACCGAGACATTGAGCGAGAAAAATTTGCCGGGGAGTTGAGTCCAACAAATCATGACCGCGGATGACGTGGCTCACTTGTTGAAAATTATCGTCTATGGTCACGGCGAGTTGGTAAGCAAATAGACCATCTTTCCGTTTAAGGTTGAAGTCACCAATTTCTGTGTTCAGGTCGAAATGCTGTTCCCCTTGAAACAGATCAACAAAGTTGACTCGTTGGTGGTCGACCCGTATTTTGGTTGCGGTAGGGACATCTACCGCGGCTATTTGATGACGGCAGGTTCCTGGATAAATCGCGCCAAAGCTACGTCGGCTGCAACTACATTCAAAGGTTAATTGCTGCGCTTTTAATTGGCTAAGTATCTGCTCATAGGCACTGAGTCTTGAGCTCTGGAACAGCGGTTCCCCATCCCAATCCAGGCCAAAGACTTTAAGTTGATTGAGAATTTCTGAAGGGGAGCCTGGTGATTCACGGGGAGGATCGATGTCTTCAATCCGAACCAGCCATAGGCCGTGATACTTACGGGCATCCAGGTATGATGCGAGGGCGGCAACCAGTGAGCCGAAATGGAGTGGACCAGTAGGGGAGGGTGCGAATCGACCCACATAGGTGTTAACCACCTTCATGGGTCGCTTTGCCAACTAGCCGAGGATTTGTCGCTCTTTGATTTCATCTAGGGTTTTGCAATCGATACACTGGGTTGCCGTTGGGCGCGCCTCTAGTCGATTGATGCCGATCTCGATTCCACAGGATTCACAGTATCCGTAGTCGTCCTGGTCGATAAGATCCATTGTGCTGTCAATTTTTTTAATCAGCTTTCTTTCGCGATCTCGGGTTCTAAGTTCAAGACTGAACTCTTCTTCCTGGGTTGCGCGGTCCGCGGGATCAGGGTCATTTGATGCAACGTCCTGCATATGGTGAACAGTGCGGTCCACCTCTTCCATGAGTTGTCGTTTCCACTCAAGAAGCTTGCCACGGAAGTGCTCTTTATGGGCATCGTTCATGTAGTCAACGTTCTTGCTCTTCTTGACGGCGTCTTCGGTTTTTCTCTTGGCTACAGCCTTCTTCACTGGTTTTCTTGGCGGTGACTTTTTAGCCGGCGTAACAGCTTTGGCTTTAGCTGCTGTTTTTGCTTTGGCTTTTGCTTTGGTTTCAACGGGTGCCGCGGTTTTCAACTTTTTTGTAATCTTCCCTTCAGGTTTCGCTTTACTCGAACTGACCTTTTTCTTGGCGACAGCTTGAGTTTGGGGTGTTGAGGTGGTTTTAGCTTTGGCCGGTGCACTGGCTTTAGTTTTTGGCTTTGCCTTGGCCACTTTGGTGCTAGCCTTGGCTTTAGTCTTAGGTTCGGCTTTTACCTTGGGTTTAGCGGCAGATTTGACCTTTGCTTTAGCTTTTTGTTTTGCTGCTTTTTTAACTTCTTTTTTAAGCACGGGCTTTTTCTTTGCTGCAGTTTTGGTTTTCGCGGCAACTTTAGTGGTAGCTTTAGCTTTCACTTTAGTTTTGCCTGCTGCGGCTTTTGTCGGTGGCTTTGCTTTGGCTTTGGTTTTTGCTTTAGCCTTAGTAGCCGGGGCCTTTTTACGCTTTGCTGCCATAGTGTTGTCCAGTTGTGTAGATCACTAAAACACGCTCATTTTTGAGGGAGCGAACGTTACCAGAACAGGACGGTTTCGCCAAGCCCTAGTACGTATAACGGGCATGTAGAGTGAGAAAAGGGGCGATAAACCTCGATAAACAATCAATGTTCAAGGGAGATTGAGCGGTTGCCTGACTATGCCCACCGTCTAAAAGACATATCTGCGTTCAAGGCGATGAAAGTACTTGCTCGAGCGACTGAACTGCAACAAAGCGGTATTGACGTTATTCATCTGGAGGTAGGCGAGCCCGATTTCCCAACACCGGCACCTATTCTTACGGCCGCTCATCTCGCAATGCAACAAGGATTGACGAAGTACACACCGGCGGAAGGAATTGCACCGCTGCGACGGGCAATTACCACCCATTATGCGGATACCTATGGCGTAGAGGTTGATCCCCGCAGGGTTTTTGTCACGGCCGGTGGTTCCGGGGCACTTCTGCTTGCGACATCGCTGACGTTAAACCCGGGTCAGGCAATGATGATGACGGATCCAGGTTATCCCTGTAATCGTCATTTTATGTCTAGTTTTAACGGCGAAGGGCAACTGGTGCCCGTAGGTGCAGCGGAACATTATCAATTGAATGCTCGTCTTGTGGATCAGCATTGGCGCCAAAACACAGCGGGTGTATTGCTGGCGAGTCCGGCCAATCCAACCGGCGCAATCATCGATCGGCAAACTTTAGGAGAAATAGCTGAAGTGGTGAGCCAGCGAGATGGTTTTTTATTGGTTGATGAAATTTATCACGGATTGCACTATGGAAAAGCGACCGTTACAACAGCCCTCGAGTTTGATGCCATTGTTGTAAACAGCTTTTCAAAATATTTTGGTATGACCGGGTGGCGACTGGGGTGGCTCGTTGTACCGGAGAATGCTATTGAGTCGGTAGAGAAGCTTGCCCAAAACCTTTTTATTTGCCCATCTAGCATATCCCAGCACGCAGCGGTTGCCGCCTTCACGCCAGAGTCCAGGGAGATTATGGAATCTCAGCGGCGGGCGTTTGAGGAGCGTCGGAATTTGATGGTTGAGGGTCTGCGACGACTCTCTTTCGGCGTACCGGAAAGTCCAGGTGGAGCTATCTACGTTTATGCCAAATTACCCGATGATGTAAAGATTGATAGTGAAACCTTTTGTATGAACTTGCTTGAGCGATTCGCGGTTGCCGCAACTCCTGGCACCGACTTCGGCTTTTTTGCAGCGGATCGGCATGTCAGATTCAGCTATGCGAATAATATCCCCGCACTGAAAGAGGCATTGATCCGAATCGAGAAGGCGTTGCAATGAAGTTTCCAGCTCCGCTTGAGTACGGCAAATTGATTCGGCGCTATAAGCGCTTTCTTGCGGACGTCGAAGGTCCCGATGGAGGTGTTTTTACGCTTCACTGCCCTAACACGGGTTCGATGAAAAACTGTGCAGAACCAGGTTTTGGTGTCTGGTATAGCCGTAGCGACAATCCGAAACGCAAATACCCCAACACCTGGGAGATTGCAGAGGACTTTCAGGGTCATCTGATCGGAATTAATGCCAGTGTTGCAAACAAGCTGATCAAGGAAGCGGTGCTTTCCGATGTGATTGAAGAGTTATCGGGGTATAGCAGCGTCAATAGTGAGGTGAAGTATGGTCTGGAGAACAGTCGTATCGATCTATTGATGTCCGAGCCGGGTCGTCAGGATTGTTATGTGGAGATCAAGAGCGTCACCCTGCTGGAAAATGGTTTGGGCTATTTTCCTGATGCGGTGACGCAAAGGGGACAAAAGCACTTACGAGAACTTGCTGAAATGGTGCGCGACGGACATCGAGCCGTATTAATGTTTTGTGTGCAGCATACCGGTATTACGAGTGTTCAAGCTGCAATGGAAATCGATCCAGAGTATGGGGCAGTGTTAAAAGAAGCCCGGTCGATCGGTGTGGAGGTATTAGTGTACGGATGCCAACTATCCCCGGAGGAGATTGTAGTAACAAAACGGTTGGCATTTGTTTCTAGTTAGCCTCAGCCTCAGCTAGGAGTTCAGATTTCAAGCTGGGATCAAGATCGCTCCAATGGATATCCATGAGTGCTCCCTGTAGTGCATAGAGCAGGACCCTGTTTGCTCTAAAGCCCCTCGCTCGAACCGCTTGATAAACTTCCACCGGACCTTTTTCCACGAGTTGCTCCCGTCGATGTATGCCCACTGCGTGCAGCCAGCGCACGGATGTTTTGCCGAGATTTTTTAGTTCGAGAAGTTCGTCTTGCACAATAATCATTTCCCACGAGATGCCTAAAGCATAGATGACACTTCGTGAATTGCGACATAATGCTGCGATGCAAACCAAACTCCATGGATTTATCCTGACCAGACAGTGGCGTGAGCGGATCAATGGTCAATCGCTTATCTATTGGTTGGCGACGGATAATGGTCCGTTAAAGATAGAAATCGAGAATGTAGAATCTGTCTGTTTTGTTGCTGAAACCGATAAAGCGAGGGTCGAGCCAGTCTTAAAGGCGATTGGCGGCTGCCGTATCGCTGAAGTGCAGCTGCGGGACTTTAATCAGGTTCCGGTGCTTGCCTGCTATTTCTCGTCACAGAAACAGCTAAACGTTGCCAAAGCCCGGCTAGATGGCAAGGTGGTCTTGTATGAGGCTGATCTTCGACCAACAGATCGATACTTAATGGAGCGGTTTATTCAAGCCGAGGTTCGAGTGAGCGGTGTGATTGAAACACAAGCGAGTCACCAAATTTGCTTTAACCCGATTATGCAACCGGCACAGTTTGAGCCTGAACTACGGGTAGCGTCACTCGATATTGAAACTTCTTACACGGAAAATATCCTCTATTCCATTGCGGTCAGTCTGAAGAATCCCGATGTAGATAAAGTTTTTATGATCGGAGAGGAACAAGCGGCGTCTGGCTATCTCGAATTCTGTGCAGACGAACGTGCGCTGCTTAATCGCTTCCTCGAGTGGTTCGCAATTGAGGACCCCGATGTGATTATCGGTTGGAGCGTGGTCGCCTTTGACCTGGATTTCCTGCAGCGTCGTTGCGACTACTACGGCATAAAATTGACCCTTGGTCGGATGGGGGAAATTGTTTCCTGGCGAACAGCGAATCAGAATACTGGAAGAAAATATGCGTTGCTTGCGGGTCGAGTTGTATTAGACGGTATTGAGCTGTTACGAACCGCCACCTACCAATTTGAAAGTTTCTCTTTGGAAAATGTTTCCCGGGAACTGCTAGGGCGTGGAAAACTTATTCATGATGTGGACGCGCGTGGTGCAGAAATTCAAAACCTCTTTAGAGACGATAAGCATCAGCTAGCTGCCTACAATCTCGAAGACTGTAAGCTGGTGCACGATATATTTGCCGCCACCGAACTTCTGGATTTTGCGTTACAGCGCAGTCGATTGACGGGTTTGGACGTAGACCGGGCTGGCGGTTCCGTTGCAGCTTTTGATTTTTTGTATTTGCCCAAGTTGCACCGTATGGGGTACGTGGCCCCCGTTGTGCTTGAAGGAAGTGGTGGCGGTAGTCCCGGAGGCTTTGTACTGGAGTCGCTCCCCGGCATTTATACGGATGTGATTGTGCTCGATTTTAAAAGTCTGTATCCGAGCATTATCCGCACCTTCAATGTGGACCCGCTGGCGATGGTTGAGAGTCGCAATGAGTTGAATCCAATTCCCGGATTCGATGGCGCCGAGTTCTCCCGGCAGAAAGTGATTCTTCCAGAGCTGATTAAAAGTCTGTGGGCGGCAAGGGATGAGGCGAAGAGTTTGAAGCGGGCGGCGGTCTCACAGGCGATAAAAATTATTATGAATTCATTCTATGGGGTGCTTGGAACACCGGGATGTCGGTTTTTTGATACCAGGTTGGTTAGCTCCATTACCCGCAGAGGCCATGAGATTCTGCAAACCACCCGGGACCTAATTGAGGCAAGAGGCTACCGGGTCATATACGGGGATACGGATTCTGTATTTGTTCTGATAGGAGAGCAAGCCGGTACTTCCGTCGAGAATTCTTCCGTCGACATTGTAGGGCAGGAACTTACCGCTTATCTCAATAGTTGGTGGCGCGAACATTTGTCGGATCACTATTCTGTTCAAAGTTGTCTGGAAGTTGAATATGAGACTCACTTCGAAAAGTTTTTGATGCCCAGGATTAGGGGTTCTGAAAAAGGTAGCAAGAAGCGATATGCAGGGGTCGTGAAGGATGGGGGCCAGCATCGACTTGTCTTTAAAGGACTTGAAACGGTACGGAGTGACTGGAGTCCGCTCGCAAGGGAATTTCAGAAGGTGCTTTATCAAAAAATATTTTTTGGCGAACCCTACCTTGAATACATTTTAGATCAGGTGGCGTCTGTTAAAACCGTTGAGCTAAACAAGTTGGTATTGCGCAAACGTATTCGTCGACAATTAGTAGATTATCAAAAGAATGTGCCGCCCCATGTTCGGGCCGCCAGGCTTGCGGATCAAATTAGGGAAACCAGGGGGTTGCCGAAGCTCTATCAGACCGGTGGTTGGATTGAGTATGTGATAACAATTCAGGGCGCGGAACCCCTCGCCTATGTTGCATCACCGATTGATCACGAGTTCTATATCGAGCGACAGTTGGCGCCGGTTGCTGACGCCATACTGTGCTTTTTGGACACATCTTTGTCCCAGATACTCGACAAACAACTTGCGTTATTTTAGCGCCTGGATTTCAGCCATCGTCAGCCGTGCGCCGAACTGAGAAACAAGCTTGGCCGCAACCCGATTGGCTAAGGTAGCCGCTGCTTCAAATGATTGACCCTGGTTAATTGCTGCAAGGAATGCTCCCGCAAAAATATCACCGGCTCCGGTTGTATCGACTGCTTTGGTTGCCGTTCCTGCAACCTGTGACTCGACTTTGCCATCCCAGGTCATGGCCCCATCTTTTCCGCGGGTCATAACTGCCATTTTGCTTACGGTCTTTAATTTACCGAATGCTTCTATTGGCGTTTCACTTGCTGTCCAGATCATGGCCTCTTCCTCATTACAAAAAATGAGGTCTATGCCATGTTCCGCAAATTCATCAAAGGCGGCTTTAAAGTGCTCGACAATGGCTGGGTCTGATAGGGTCAAACTGACCTTCACGCCGGCGGCTTTTGCAACATCCTGGGCGCGTCTCGCTGCGGCCATAGCGGTAGGCGAAGTGACCAGATAACCTTCAATATAAAGATAGTTGGAGTTTTTTAAGGCTTCCTCGTTGAGTTCAGCCACGGATAGGTTTTCACTAATCCCCAGGTGAGTTGTCATGCTGCGTTCAGCATCGGAGGTGACCATTGAAATACATTGTCCGGAGTCACCGGCTTCTCGGCCACTATCCAGATTTGTTGTCACTCCAGCGGCTTTTAAATCGCCCATAAAGAAGTCGCCGGTTGCGTCATTCGCCACCTTGCAGCTGTAGAAGCTGCTGGCATTTAGCTGAGCGATGGCGACCATCGTGTTTGCTGCAGAACCTCCGCCACATTGCTCAACGGCTTTGTGATTGTGTTTTTTTTCGAGTAAGTGAATGAGTTCGTGGCGTCGCTCTGCGTCGATCAACGTCATGACGCCCTTTTCTAATCCTGCTTCTTCCAGGAAGGCTTCGGTGACTTCGTATTCTGTATCGACCAGTGCATTGCCGATGCCGTACACATCAAATTGACTCATTGGGACTCCGTTTAAAGTATGTTTTGAAAAGTGGTTTTTGCCGCTGCCAGTGTCTGTTCAATTTCAGCGCTACCGTGGGCGCTAGAAATGAAGCCGGCTTCGAAGGGCGAGGGAGCAAGGTTGATGCCTTCTTTAAGCATGCCGTTGAAGAATTGATTGAACAGCTCAGTATCTGCCCCCATCACTTGATCAAAGTTCGTGACCGGATCAGCATTTGTGAAAAAGAAACCAAACATTCCGCCCACCTGATTGGTGCTGAAGGGAACCTCGAATTCGGCCGCAACCTCTCGAAGTCCGGCAACCAGCTGCGCCGCACTTTGATTTAGCTTTGTATAGAAACCGGGTGCTTCGATGAGTTCGAGGGTTGCCAAACCCGCCGTCATTGCAATTGGATTGCCCGATAACGTACCGGCTTGATATACGCCGCCCAGGGGAGCGACCACGGACATGATTTCACGCTTACCGCCAAAAGCGCCTACTGGCATGCCTCCGCCGATGACTTTACCCAGGGTTGTGAGATCTGGTTTGACGTTATAGAAGTTCTGGGCGCCGCCAAGGTCAACTCGAAATCCTGTCATCACCTCATCAAATATCAAGACAATGCCATGTTCGTCACAGGCTGCTCGTAAACATTGGAGGAATCCGTCAACCGGGGGTACGCAACCCATGTTACCGGCAACGGGTTCAACGATAATTGCCGCGACATCGGAGCCTAGCTCAGATACTGCTTGCTTGACTGCGGCTATGTCATTGTAAGGAAGTGTAAGGGTGTGCTGTGCAACACTTGCGGGTACACCCAGAGAATCGGGTTCCCCAAGAGTCAGGGCGCCAGAACCTGCTTTAACCAGCAGTCCATCACTGTGGCCATGATAGCACCCTTCAAACTTAATGATCTTGTCTCGGCCGGTGTATCCCCGTGCGACTCGAATAGCACTCATAGTTGCCTCGGTACCGGAGCTGACCATTCGGAGCATTTCCATGCTGGGCATGTGCTGTTGGACTTTAGTTGCCAGAACCGTTTCGATTTCTGTTGGTGCACCAAAAGACAAACCATTTGCCAGCGCTTCACTTATTTTTTTTAGCACTTCTGGGTGTGCGTGGCCCGTGATCATGGGGCCCCAGGAGCCCACGTAGTCGATGTAGCGATTGTCATCAACATCGGTCAAATAGGCACCGCTCGCCTGTTTTATAAAAAGCGGTTGTCCGCCCACGCGTTGAAAGGCACGCACTGGAGAGTTGACGCCGCCGGGTAATATTTGTTGCGCGTCTTGAAACAAGCTTGAAGAACGAGACATAGGTGTTGGTTATGAGGGATAAGGGAGCGCATTCAATCATTCATGGCCGATTGATTCAAATCGAAGTGAAGAATTATTGGGTCAATGGTTAAGCCTGGTAGTAGGTTTCGATATCGTGTCGGGTAATGATTCCGACCACCGAATCAATCATAGGAGCGCTGATTCGGTTGACATACAAACTCTCGTGCCCCGTTTCGTTCATCACATCCAGAGCTTCTTTTAAGGTCGCCTGTAACATGATGGAACTCACATCCTTTCGCGTTGCGGGAATCTCTTTCAAATGGATGGATTCTGGCTTTTGAGTGTCCAGGAAAGCCATGACATCAACCGTGGGCAAAATAAAGCCGGGCGTCCGCTCTTTAACGTCAACCAGTAGCCAGGTTGGCTTTTGACTGATTACATTGCGAGCCGTCTCCATATCTAGCTCTAACGACACTCGCTCAAAACTACGGGACATAATAGAGGCTACAGAGGCTCGATTCAGGGTCATGCTCAGGGGATTCTGTCGATGTTCAATCCCCAGGTATTCCATCTGGGTAATAAATATCGATTTGATGCCGAATAGCTGACTTGCGGTTAGATTCGCAATGATGATCACCATCATCGCCGGCAGCGCGACTTCTGTATTCTGAGTTAACTCGATTACCGCCAGTAGTGCAGCCAAAGGTGCCTGCAGAACCGCTCCCATCATCGCACCCATGCCGATAACCACATAAAACCCAGGCGAAGAAGCCAGGTTGGGATAGAAGTAAGCGCCGGCGTAGCCGAGTACTCCGCCAGCGGTGGCGCCAATAAAAAGTGTTGGTCCAATCACCCCGACCGGTAAGCCCATCGCAATTGTGGCGGAAGTTGCGATCACCTTTACGGCACAGATTAGAATGAGCAACTCGAGAATAACCTCACCATTGAGAGCGAGATTGACGGTGTCGTAGCCCATTCCGAGGATCTGCGGACAGAGTATTCCAAGCAGTCCAGTAACAGCTCCAATAGCGATAAATCGGATCCAGTATTGAGGCGGGGAAAGTTTGTATAAATATTCGGTCAAGCGAACAAATGCAGCGCCAATAGCGCCCAGGGCAATGCCCTCGAGAATCAGAAATGGGATGTCCCGAATACCCCCCATAACAATATCGGGGGGTAAAACGTAAACTGAAACTGAGCCGTACACCAATTGATTCACCAGGGTTGCGGTGACCGCAGCGAGAATCACAGGGATAAAACCTGCAATGGTGTACTCCATTAGGATGACTTCCATGGAGAAAATCACCCCGGCTAACGGTGTGTTGAATGAGGCTGAAATGGCGGCCGCGGCACCACAGCCAACCAGAATTCGAATGCTGTTATTGGGCAGTTTTAGCGCCTGGCCCAGGAGACTGCTACCGGCAGCGCCTAGATGGACAGCTGGACCTTCTCGACCTCCGGAAAAACCACTACCGAGGGCAATTACGCCGCCGAGGAACTGGGTCAAGGTATTACGCCAGGGTAGATACCCCTGATGCCGGGCGAGTCGTTGCAAGACGTGAATAACGCCAACTCGATGGCTGTCATTGTCGAGTAAACGAAATAATACTGCCAGAATTAGGCCGCCGAGCAGAGGCAGTAGGAATATTGACATCGTGCTAAGGGATTCGAAATCCTCCGGGTCATCTGACAGTACTTCTCCCATCGGGAATTCCACCAGGGCGCGGAATGCCACCATCATAAGGCCCGTAACGAGGCCTGCGGCAATGCCTAAAACGGCAAACTGGGGCAGCGAGTCGATTGATGCTAGAGCGCGGCGAAAGCCTCTAATGGTATATTTGGCCGGAAGGTGTCGGGGCACAGTCTTGAATTCTTATTCTGCAGTGCATCAGAATAGGCGATGGGTGGCTAAATATCGATAGCTAATAGCCTGCTTGTTTAGGGAGAATTTCTGCTAAGCTGAAAGCCCTCTTGGAAATGTTAGTTCAAAAGGAGTTGGCGATTGGTCGCTGTTAAAGGCAGTAAACAACATCAAATGGTTGTAGTTCCCCACCGCCCCTATTATAAGGCGCTGGTCTTTATGCTCTGGCTCATAGCTGTGGTGGCACTGTGCTGGCTGACGTTTCGCTATGGCCTGGACGAAGGCATTGCGACTCGATTTGAAGTCGTTCAGGAGCGTGAGGAACTACGCAAACAATTGTCCGGAACTGCGCTTTTGATCACGGAAATGCGCCAGGAAATCGCTACCCTTAAGCTAGGTGAAGAAGTTGATACCAAGGCAACAGAAGAGGTGCGTGCTACGGTCGAATCTTTGCAAAGCGACATTGCGGAACTCAATGAGGAAATCCGTTTCTACAAGGGGGTCATGATTCCAAATGCGGAAAGCAAAGGCTTGCGCATCGAAAGAATGAATTTAACACCCATTGCTGATACCGGTCGCTATAGCTATAGCCTACTCTTGACCCAGGTGGTCGATAAGCATGATTACGTACAAGGAGGCGTTGAGATTAGCCTTGTTGGTAAGCAGGGAGCCGAGACTAAGGAGCTAAGCCTTAGTAATCTCAGCACCGAAAGCAAAAGTGCGGAGCGATTTCGCTTCCGCTATTTTCAAACTATAGATGGTGAACTCGAAATCCCGAACGGTTTCGAGCCTGAAGCAGTGATGGTTGTTGCTCAGTCTTCAGGCAATCGCGCTCAACGTTTAGAGAAGCGTTTTGAGTGGCAAAGGGTAGGAGGATAAGCCCATGTTTAACAAAACCGGCGGAGAGTCGGGCATTACGTTGATCGCTAACAACTGTGAGGTGTCTGGAGACTTACACTTCAGTGATCAGTTGCAAATTAACGGTACGGTAAAAGGCAACATCTATGCGGTTGAGGGCTCAAAAGCGGTCATTACCGTGAGTGAGAAAGGTCGAGTGAAAGGCGAAATCCGCGTGCCGAATGTGATCATCAACGGCAAAGTATACGGCGACGTACACTCTGACAAGCACATCGAATTGGCAGCAAAAGCTGAAATCAAAGGTAACGTCTATTACAACTTAATCGAGATGGTGATGGGTAGTCGAGTCGATGGTAATCTGGTGCATACTCGCAAAGACGGCAAGCGGGAGGCGACCTCTGTTCCGCCAGATGTCGACAAAGGGACGCCCAAGGTGGCGCCTGTCGCCACTAAATCAGCTTAGGCACAAGCAAAGCATAAAATCTTCTTAAACTAACCTTGAAATTCGGCTGGATTGCCTCATTCTATACACATGTCTGACACGCCTACACAATTTACCCCCCTCGGAATGGTCTTTAGCGACGGTGCTGCGCGGAAGGTGAAGTCCCTCGTTGATGAGGAAGACAATAGCGAGCTGATGTTACGGGTGTTCGTGACGGGA
>TARA_R110002072_G_scaffold139483_1_pt1 | contig 26246 bp, 39 predicted proteins | sample TARA_R110002072 | Tara Oceans TARA_R110002072 (sample SAMEA4397118) | marine metagenome | biome: Polar Biome; feature: [SRF] surface water layer (ENVO:00010504); material: water (ENVO:00002006), including particulate matter (ENVO:01000060) such as... | depth 5 m | reverse complement strand
CTTGTTACTTGTTACTTGTTACTTGTTTTGAACTGAGAGGGACTTAGGAACAGTCCAGACACACTTTTTGTCAAGGAGAGTTTTTTAAAAATGGTTAAATGCGGGCGGGCGGGGAATCATACGCAATGTGACAAGCCTTGCATAGCGCAAAGATAGGATGACCGTCATGAAGCAATAAAAATTTTATATAGATGTCCGTAGCCTTAATAGGTGTATCATCATCTACATATAATTCATCAATTGTCCGGCTTAGTAACGTCTTTCTATCTGCGTCAGATGTGTTACAATGAGCCCTCTCAAGATGAGATTCCTTACTTTTTTGGACCCCACATTTAACACAGTTGTTAATAGATTTAATATTGAAAAAAGCTTGGACTAAATTTGTACATTTGCCGGTATTCATATGATTGAAAATATCTTCCTTCGAACCACACACTCGAATATTATTCTTAAATTCATTGCGTCTACTTTTTGCAATCTTGTCTGCAATATCCTTAGTTATACGCAAGCCATTTGTCCATATATCAGATGTTGAGTCGTTCATTGTCAAATTTATATTTGTAACTGTAACTGTTTTACCTACGATCATCTTAAACATAAATTTTCTTAATATATTAATGTCATACGGTTTCACAACTAAAATATTACAAGATGAATTCATTAAATTAAATAATATCAAAGTTTCTCCAGAAGTTATAACATTAAATGGTCACGAAAACAATTCAGACAGATTATATTTTTGGCAATTATTTAGCATCTTAGGTGAAGATAAAATTACAGATATTATTACAAAATTTTACGATGATGTTCTAAGTGATAATCAAGATGATTTATTTAGAGAAACTTTTAAAAATTCCGGAACACTTGAACACCATGTAAAAAAGCAAGCTAATTTTTGGATAGATGCCACGGGTGGTGGGAAGCGGTATCCGGGTGGGGAGGCTAGGTTGGAATTACATCATGATAATGCAAAAATTATTATGAATTACAAAGGTGCGTCTAGATGGCTACACCATATGAAGAATGCTCTTGCGCTATCATCCGATCCTAGAACTACGCAGTGTATCATAGATTTCATAAACTTTTTTATGCATAAATATGGAAAGGTGTACAACTTTAAAGCAAGGCTCTAATCTATCCGCGGCGGCTCCGGTAAGGGGACTAAACTCCATATAGACCTTTGAATATCCAAAGGTAACTCTGTAGTAACCCGCATAAACACTTTGAATACATCGCGTCTGTCAGCCAGTTCCTGACCATAACGGCTCATGGCAGTCCAAAGAGGAGGGCGCACAGCTTTTTGACGAATCAACATTATTCAAGTTTGGGAATTTTATTTTTAAAAAAACTTGCGACTAACTCAAACAAACTTTTTTTATAATAGTATAATATTAAATTTCAATTCAAGAGTAACACGGCTGGTGAAATTTTGAAGAAAATGGAAAGATTAGGATAAGTTTCTTATGCTCAGGGAACAAATCCATTATCCAAAAATTACTGAGAAGGGCCGCACTATTCACATTTGAACAATTCTGATAGCCACCAAAAAGTTTATGTGACTATTATATATATGAAAAATACTGCGTTTTTTACATTTGGTAAATTCAGTCCACCAACATTGGGGCACAAAAAGATGATTGTGGAAATGATCAAGATGGCAAAAGGATCCGATGTATATGTGGTGGCGAGCGAATCTGTCAGAGCAGAAAATGCGCCAGTCAATGTCAACCAGAAAAAGGCTATACTCAGACAAATGTTTAAAGGAACAAAAGTCAAAGTAAATTCTGCCAAATCTCCATTAAACTTTTTGAAATCAAAAGAAGGTCAATATAAAAATATAAAAATGGTTGTGGGGCAGAATAGAGCTGGAGCCTTCAAATGGCTTGAGAAACACACACCCATCTATGGTGGGAATGTTTCTATAAATAGACCTAAGGGGGCAATATCTGCCACTGCAGTGAGAAAGAGTGCGAGGGCTGGGAAGATTAATGAGATGAAGTCTATGTTGAATTCATTACCAGAAAATATGATTCAAAAAGTTTACAATACCATTCGCACAGCCACTCCAACTCCTAAGCGCGCGGTTAAGCGACCACGCAAGTCTTAATTATGTTGTCACCCATTTTCATCTGATTGATAAGTGAATGTGTATGGAAAGCATCTTCAATCTCATCAAACCAAACATACGCGTGGTTCTTGAAAACCACTGCGTCACGAACAGAACCGAATTGCCACATCGTATCATGGATACTCTTAGCCGTGATACGATCTGGGAGGTTGTCACTTTGACGGATACCATAGTTTGGTACATTCTCAATAACCAAACTGATGTTGGCACACAGCAGCTGTTCTTTGATAAGCTTGGAGAAAGCCTCATTCATCTTAGGAATACTCTTGATCGCCTTTGCAGCCCTAGCGCGGACTAAAAAGACGCCTTTACCCGCGGGTGAAACCTTGGCATAGCGTTCCAAGAAGATGGCGTGCTTGCAGAGGTCGGGGGCAATAGAGCGGAACTCCGAAAGGAAGGAAGCCATTGAACAGTTGTTCGCAACTGGGAAAGCAGGTATATCATTCTATCCTAGGACTGTCTAAAACACGAATTTTGTTGTAAAACTTTTGGATTGAATAGGTTATCCACATTTGAACAGCTGTTGCAGCACTTATAAATATTATTGACTTGCTATTGGCATGTTGGTCAATTGTCATGTATATCATCACACCTTTACCAATGGTTAGCATGTATTGATATATGAGATATACCATTAACATACCACTATGATACCGCTGAACACCGCGATATCCAACATATGATACAAATGCCAGAAAGCCAAAGAATGGTTCAAAAAAGAACCAAAAATTCATCATATTTAAAATGAAATCAATCACTGTTATACTTTTGGCAATCTCCGCTTCGCGGTCATATAAGAGCATCAGCCCAAGCTGACCCGTTGTAACATAATTTACTTGTTCACCAATCATAACTTGAACATCACCTTTGGTGTCAGGCTTCACAGGATTATATTCATTTACTGCTATGAATATAGGACCCTCGGGGTTTTCTACAACCAATGGTGTATCCATTTATACTATTAAATATTATTTCTTTGAATATATAAATGCCAAATGTTAATGCGATAAAAAAATATACAAAGACAAAAGTGAACGGTTCAGATTTGTCAACAGAATTCAAGAAACTTGCAAAAAGAAATGTAAATACAGTGAAAATTAGACGAGGAACCTCGCCAGAAACAGCTCAACAGAAATTATATTTTGCGTTATTAAAAACAAATAACAGACTTGCTAATTTGGCGTTGAATAACAAAATCTTACAGAGACTTTATAATGTTACACCTTTACCAAGAACCTCTAAAAAGTACTCACCTAGTAAGAGAACTGCGAGGCGTCAAACGGCAAAGGCGGGTGCCATTGTCCTCAGTCGCAAGGGCGTACCAAGGGGTCCAGCTCAAAATATACTTGACATTCTTAGGTCAAAATAGAAGCCGCCTCCCCACCGATAGTTGCCAAGTAAAGGTCAACATCCCCTGCAAATTCGGGACACTTTTTGAGTGTCTTTTTAGTAACCATATCTTGAACATTTAAGATGTGTTCCTCAAACTTTTGAATATCCACACCGGTAGCATTGTGAATCTGTTTTGGTGTGGCTATATCCTTGAGAGCCCATAGGTAACCAGCTGAATAATTGGCGTGAAGGACTGACACCAAAGGTGACTCGTCCTGTTGAGCGGCCGTGGCGAAGCGAGCCGCCTGGCGAACCAACTTATCGATGGTGGATTTTGAAGTTCCATTCGAACCTCTGATGAAGAATAAGAATAGTATAGCAGCAGCTAAAAGATACCACCACATTACTTACTATATAGAAAATGTTCCTGGTTGAGTACAAGGACCCTCCAGATATTTTCACTAATGTTGTCATAAATAAACATGAATGTATGTTTCAATACATGTCGGAAGATACGGTAACAATTACAGAATGGGTTTATCCAGTTGTATGGCACGATGATGAATGTGAAGAAATTTCAATAAACTTTGATGAAACTTTAATAAAACTTTTTAAATGTTCAAACTTTTTTAAAGTTTCAAAAAACATTTTAGATGTTGGAAATATTTTTTATAAATATACTTCTGGTGACATATTATCCTTCGAGACTAGATTACCAGAATTATGTTGTGTGCTACCACCTACTACATGGGATATGAATGGAGATATAATTGAACTTTCAGTGAGTGAAACATTTGATGTAACTTGTGACAACTTGACATGTAAATATCCAATTTCTCATAAAATAAAAAGTTTTTCCAAAAGTTTAAAGATTCAATCAAAGTTTTTAAAAGATTTAAAAAGTTTTACAAAAGTTTATATTGAAGAAAACTTTCCAATATGTTTAGAGACTGTCAACCCTAATATAAGAGTATACATAGCACCATGCTTCGAGTAGAATGGTCGAAGAAATGTTATGAATGTGGAAATCCTGTGAATGTTGAAGCGATATTACAAAACTTTAAAACTTTTTTTTATTTAAAAAACTTTGCAACACATAAACCATTTTGTATGATTGGTAATTTATCAATGATTAAATATTACGGCAATATGAAATGTCGTAGAGTATGTTTTTCCTGTTATCATTCTCCGAGGAATCATATTGACCATCTCCGTCAAAGGGAGATTGGCAATGTGAGGAAACCTGTTAGACTCGAGTCAAAGACAAGGCAACAGATATATGAATGGTTTGAGGATTTTGATAGATATCGCAAACGCAAAGACATCAAAGATTGCTTGATGCCCAAATTGAGTTCTGTACCTGGCCTAAATATATACCTTTTAGGTACTCTTGAGAGCGAACACGAGAGTGATTAGTGTCATTAGCATTGATGAGATGATCATACCCCAAAGGTACCTATTGCTTTCCGCCGCAGCTGCCTGTTCATCTGCTGAGAGCTTCTTGTAAAAGCTGAGGCCTATGATGGAACTTGTGAGAGAAGTTATACCAACTAAGAGGGAAAGTATGAACACAAAGAAATTCATGTCTTACAATTACTTAAGAAAAAAGTTTCATATATATGCAAAACCAAACCCCGAGATGCCCGAAACTGTCAAAAAGGTTTCTCACCTTCAACATATTCTCTTGAGACCTGATTCATATGTTGGTCCTACGACTTTACAATCTGAAAGCTATTGGGTCTTGGATGATGACAAGTTTATCCAAAAGCAAGTCAAGTATGCCCCAGCATTGCTAAAGATTTTTGATGAGATTCTGGTCAATGCAATTGACCGAAACTCGGTCCACCCCAAAGAGGTTAAATATATCAAGGTTTCTGTTGAACAAGAGACTGGAGCTATCACAGTAGAAAATAACGGACCTCTGGGTGGGATAGGTGTTCAGCTCCACCAGGAGGAGCAGCTCTGGAACCCTGAACTAACCTTTGGTCACCTTTTGACTTCTACAAACTATGATGACAATACCGTTCGGGTTGTTGGTGGGCGTAATGGCTATGGTGCCAAATTGGCAAATGTCTACTCTAGGCTTTTCAGTGTGACTATCAAGGATCCGGTCAATAAGAAGAAGTATTCTCAGATTTGGGAAAACAATATGACCAAGTGCAACAAACCAAAGATTTCCAATCATACGGCAGCAACCTCAACTGTGTCTATAACATTTGTTCCTGATTGGACGCGCTTTGGTATGACCAAGATGGACCAGGACATTTATAAGATTATTGAGAAGCGCGTGTGGGACGCAGCCTTTTGCACAAGTTCAACCTGCAAGGTTTCCTTTCAGGGTTCTGAAATCAAGTCGCCAACTCCCGAGGAGTATATGAGAATGCTCATCCCAAATGCAGAAGGTGTAGTAACTGTTACAAACCCTCGGTGGGCAGTCTGTGTGGCTCCATCCGACGCAGGCTTTCAGCAGGTTTCATTTGTGAATGGAATCTGCACCACAAAAGGTGGAACTCATGTTGATTCGGTCGCCAGTCTGATTGCCTCTGGTATCATTGATGATTTGGCAAAGAAGATTAAGCTCCGCCCTCAGCAGGTGAAGAACACCCTGTTTGTATTGGTGAGGTCAACATTGGTCAACCCAACCTTCAGCAGTCAAATCAAGTCTGAATGCACTCTAAAGGCGCAAGAATTCGGGAGCAGATTTGAGCCACCCAAGAGTTTCATCAAAAATGTCCTCAAGACTGGGGTTCAGGATGAGGTTATGGCCCTATCAAAGGTTCGCGAAGAGAAGGAACTCAAAAAGACTGACGGTGCCAAAAAGTCCAAGATTACTGGTGTCCCCAAATTGGATGACGCCAATTGGGCTGGGACTGCCAAGTCTGATAGAACCACCCTGATTATCACAGAAGGTGACTCTGCAAAGACACTGGCTATTGCCGGACTCTCGGTTGTTGGCCGCGACTGTTATGGCGTGTTCCCGCTACGCGGCAAGTGTAAGAATGTCCGCGACGCGAGTGCCAAACAGTTGATGGAGAATGAAGAGTTTAACAATCTCAAAAAGATTTTGGGGCTTCAACAGGGAAAAGTCTATTCATCGGTCAAAGAGCTTCGCTATGGTAAGCTGATGATTATGACTGATGCTGACAATGACGGGAGTCACATCAAGGGTCTGGTCCTGAATATGTTTCACTATTTCTGGCCAAGCCTTTTGGAGATTGGGTTTGTAATCTGTATGGTTACTCCAATTGTCAAGGCTACAAAGGGGAAGCAGCAGAAGTGGTTCTTCACTGATTCTGCATTCAGGGGTGACGAATCGAGCAAGCCAGGGAGTGGTTGGAAGGTCAAGTACTATAAGGGTCTCGGTACCTCAACTTCTGTAGAGGCTAAGGAATACTTCAAGAGTATCGAAAAGTTGACTATTGGTTTTGAGGTTGATGAGGAGACTGATGACTCTGTGGTTTTGGCATTTGACAAGACCAAAGCTGACGCCCGAAAGCTGTGGCTGACTAAGAACTCGGGTGGTCACGATGAGATTAAATATGGTTCTATCAATTCTCTGACAATCACCAAGTTCATCCACAATGACCTGATCGACTTTAGTCTAGCTGATGTGAAGCGTTCTATCGCTCATATGTGTGACGGTTTCAAGCCCTCTCAACGCAAGGTTATGTTTGCCTGTTTCAAGAAGAAGCTGAGGGATGATATGAAGGTTGCGCAGTTGGCAGCTTATGTATCAGAGTCGACAGCCTATCACCACGGTGAGGTTTCTCTGGCTGATACAATTGTCAAGATGGCTCACGACTATGTTGGTTCAAATAATATGAATTTTTTGTATCCATCTGGTCAGTTTGGTACCCGTTTGATGGGTGGCAAGGACTCAAGTCAGACGAGGTATATATTTACGAGACTGATGCCATATACTCGCGAGGTGTTTGACCCGGCTGACGACGCAGTTCTAAACTATCTGACTGACGACGGCAAGTCAATTGAACCCGAGTACTTCGTACCCGTTTTGCCAACAGTTTTGGTGAATGGAACCGAGGGTATTGGCACAGGCTTCAGCAGCAATGTTCCTCCATTTAATCCAGATGATATCAAGGGCAATATCAGACGGGCTCTGACGGGTAAGTCTATCAAGAAGATGACTCCGTGGTTCTCTGGGTTCAAAGGGACTATAGTTGCAAATGGTGACGCGTGGGTGGCTACAGGGGTTTACAAAACGAAACGGGTTACCGAGCTTCCTCCAGGTTTTTGGACTCAGGATTTCAGAGAGCACCTTGATGGACTTGTTGAAAAAAAGGTAATCAGTGGTTACAAGAACAACTCCACAACAGAGTCTGTAAATTTTGAGATTGAAGGCTACAGCGGAAAGGACCCAATCAAGGACTTCAAGTTGGCCAAGACCATCAGGGTGAGCAACATGCACCTATTCCACCCAAAGCAAGGAATCAAGAAGTACCAGTCGGCGGAGGAGATTTTGGTGGACTTTGTGGAGATTCGTTTCGACTATTACAAGAAGCGCAAGGCGTACCTGAAGAATCAGCTGGAACAGGAGGTGGTCACCCTGGCGAACAAGGCTGGATTTGTGCAGAAGGTGGTGAATGATGAGATTATCATATTCAAGCGCAGGAAGAGTGACCTTGAGGCTCAAATTGCCTCTCACGGTTTCAAGAAGGTTGACGATACTTACGACTACCTGCTGAATATCAAGACATACCAGTATACGGAGGAGGCTATAGAGGCATTGACCAAGGATTCGGCGACTAAGCAGAAGGAGTTGAAGGACCTCGAGGCAACCTCGATAATTAACATGTGGGAAAATAACCTGCTAGAATAGTAGACAATGGCTGGGAGTGCCGCTGTAATGTCACTTAATGCTATAGGTCGTCAAGATACATACTTTGATGGCAAGGATTCTTTTTTTGAATTCAATCAACTTAGGCACTCAAACTTTACAATCTTTCAGAGGTCCACCAAGATAAAGAAACCCGAGACGACAACATCAACAACTTGGCCATTCGGTGAGACTATTCAGATCAAGTTGAATCCTCAACAAATGGGTGACTTAATGTGTAACATGTATCTTAAGTGTACTCTACCAGCAAACAACGTACCACCAAAATTATTTAAATACGCACCTGATGTTGGTAAAGCCTTGATAAAGACTGCTGAGTTTAGGGTTGATGAGTATGAATTGGAGACACTCTATACGGATTGGTCGGTCATCTATAATGAGCTTTATCTAACCGAAGAGGAAAAGGATGGTGTCAAGTTTCTTGATAACAATGGCCAACCAAGTGGTAGCTTAGCGGGTGACGCATCAAAAGGTGGTATGAAACTTTTTGTTCCATTACACTTTTTCTTTGGAAGAAGACATTCAACTCAAGATTTTGATAACAAACTTTTGAGTGACAAATTTTTCAAACCATATTTTCCACTGTGCGCAATACACAAACAGCAAATATTTCTGAACATCACATTTAACGACGCAACTTTCTTTACAAATGGCAATAATGTAGAACTTCCACAATTTGAGATTGTCACAGAAGAAATTACCTTGACTCACCTCGAGAGGTTATATCTTATCAATAACAAACAAACCATCACAACGGAATTAATGAGAAGGCAGAGCCCCCTTGATATTGATTCATTCTTTGTGGAAGCCAAGAACAACCTGATTCCAAATATTCCTGTAAAGACTTTACACTGGTTTTTCCGAAGAGATGAATTCGAGAATGATCCAAATGAGATTGCAAATCGTTTCAACTTTGGGAATTACTATAGCGGTCCAACCGCAACATCTAATATATATGTTCAAGCCGAGAACCCAATCATGTCTGATGCAGAACTCTTTATCAATGGTACTCAGAATCTCGGATTTATGGCGGGTGAATCCAGAAATCAACCATCCACAGCAAACTATTTCAAACATCAAGTGCCCTTTAAAGTGGGGTTGTCTTCACCTTTAAGGAATATATATACATACTCGTTCAGTCTGAAACCGAAAGACCCGTTACCAACTGGAGCTTTGGATTTCAGTCAACTTAATTCTGACAAGACATTCTTATTGGCTTCACTATTGGAAACCGGTAAGACTTCAACTTCCACGACAACGACAACACAAAATGATATTATAGCAACAGTTACAGGCACGGTTCAGACCTCACAAAGTGGGACAACCCTATCTGTGACAGCAACCGCAAACTGTTTATCAAATATCAACATATATATAAACTCATCGGAGACCAGCTTCGCGGGTACGGTCCCTGCACTATCTATAACGCAACCATTGACCATATCAAGTATTAACAATGAGATTTACATAACAGCTTCAAATGTGCAGAATGGAACCTGTCAGACCTCTAACATATCTCTGATAAAGCCACCATTGATATACAAATATCATTTGTACTATACTGGTTATCAGACTTTGCAATTTGAGAATGGCTTTGTGAGTCCTAAATTTTCGACTTGAAGAGGTCGTTATTATTGTTGATGTAATCAATAATATTATTAATGATACACCACTTTATGAAATTCAATTGAGCAACTGTAGTGATTATTGTATCACTCGAGCCTGGGATTGTATATTCAAACTTATTTGACCGGCAAAAGGGGTCAAAGAGCTTCTTGCTGTACCCATCCAGACTGGACTTGTATGCACAGTGAACACTGAACATCTTTCCACCCTTGGTTGTGTATGACACATTCTTATTCTTAGAGTAATTTGTTATGAACCATTCTAGATTCCTCAAAGAGATTCCACTTTTTTTGTCCAAAATGTCTTTGAGGATTTCCGAGTTTTTACTGTCCGAGTAGAACTGATTTACAGAATTGAGAAGAGTTTCCGAACGACTCATCTGTTATCTACTAATAAATTAAAATCTATAACTGACTTCTGAGGAGTTCCGAGACTTGCCTGAGAACTAGACGGGGTTATCCTCGGTCTGCACGCACACGCTGGACACCCCTCCTGATACAGCGGCGGGACGCTGTGATTATGACAGAGGTTTGAACTGCTCAGGACTTTGATTGGGGTGAGCTTCTTCCTTTGATTCTGATGGTGGTTGCAATACCCACCCTCTCTAGCCTTGAATGTACATCGCTGACCATTAGCCTTCACACCCAAACAAGTAGTCTCTGCAGATTTCTTTTCTGGTTCGATATCCGGTGTTATCATAGAAGCATCGCGCAGTAGCAGGGAGATAGGAAGTTTATAACTCTCTGCAATCTGTTTTGCAAATGCTGTAATCTTATCATTGACGCGTTTTTCAACTTCGGCTTCAAACAGCTCAATGAGCTGCTCACTCATCCTCCTTAGTATTACTTTGCTGGAATTTTTTAAACATGTTTTTGATTGAAGAACCAACTCCTTCTGGGTTGGGCTTGACCTTCCGAACCCGCTTCTTTGGGAGTAAGTTACTGAAAATCTCCTCCTTGGGGTTCTCAATCAGTGGCTCCAATAGGTCACAGACTGGATTCATAAACTTGTTCTCAAGATAGTATTGGTAATCCAAAGGCACATTGTTATCTTTGGCGTATTTAGGGTCCTCAGATTTTTCAAACGCCCTTGCCTTCTTATTGCCGGTGTCAGTCAAAACATATTGTACGCGATCGCCAGACTGTGGTTCTGAACCTGGTTCACGCTTACGCATCTTGTTGACAACCTGAACATGCGCCATGTTAATATCATCAATCTTGCTATTATCTGTGATTGAAACTGACTCACCCTTCACCTTATAGGTATCGGATAGTTTCTGTGAAAGAAGTAGCTTCCCCATAGGAACCTCGCCACCAACAAGCTCAGCAGCCCGTTGCCTTGCTAGAGCAATTGCGGCATTCGGATTATTAGACTCCAAAATGATGTCCAAAAGTTCAGTGCAGACTTCGCGAACGTGAGGAGTATTATCGCGTCTCACAACCTGAAGACCCTTGACATCAATATAGTCCATTTTCATCTTACCATCCTTCCCCTTTGTCCACAGCTTGGCCGCGTAGCGCTTCTTGCTGTAGAGAAAGTATGGGTAATACACCTTCTCAAGCTCGAGGTCGTTGGGCTTCTTGAAGAGCTTGGTACATTGCTCCGCCGCCTGCTCACCAAGCTTCCAACTGTGCTCCAGGGCCTGTTCTGGAGTCATACCTTCTGTATCAAACTCAACCATCACGGAATCAGTGTCCCCGTACCTCACATTAGCACCCGGAAAGTTGGCCTCCACATAATTCTTCGTCTCCTCAATCATACTACGACCCTTTGCCGTAACCGTCGAAGCGATTGGGACGCAGGGGAGCATCCCCTTCCCAGCACCGGTGAAACCATAGACAGAGTTCATAGAAATCTTGTAGGCTAACTGCTTGCCATTGTAGACATCCGTCATAATACCAGTAGACTTGGCCATATCCTTCTTAGCCTGACTACGGAACTGCTTTAGCTCCAATAGAACTGCTGGTAACAGGCTATCCACATTCTGTGCAAATTTGTAGGTCTTTTCTCCAATCTTGAAACTCTCATACTCAACCCCAGGCACATTCTCATACTTGGGGTCCATAACTAGAGTCGAATAGCACAGATTATGAGCCATCATAATTGACGGATACAGACCCGCAAAATCTAGAGCTGTGATTGGACGATAATAGGCTCCAGTCTGCGCATCAAGAACTGTGGCGCCTTCATATGGGTCACTCACAATCTTACCCCAGCGGATAGTTGGAATCATGTAGCGGAGTTCTCTCGCCTTTCGAGTCATCTGACTGAAAACCTTAATCTGCTGCCCGCGCTCAGACAGATAGGATAGAGGAACCCAGGTCGCCTTGGCCATCTCAATCAGGTTTAGTAGGATACACAGCTTGTCCAAAATGCGATGTGGGAGGATAGTATCCTTGATACAGTACTCAGCAACCTCGCGGAGCTTGACTGGGTCCTCCTCGCGGAAACGGGCAAACATTTCCTTTGGAGACATATCAATTTTGTGGTCGCCTAGATAGGTCTCCGCAACAAAATCTAGCTTGTAACTGTCAAGCTTCTTCTCGCGCTTCACCTCATGAAACAGGTCAAAGATATACCGACCAGTCATTGGGAGTAACTTCATCAGATTATCACCCAAAGCACTCGAGGACAGCTTCTTGTAAACAAAATCACAACGCTGATTCTTCAACTTTCCAAGTTCAAAAAACTCGGATGGGCACTTGCAGATGATTGCCCGCTTGTATATATACTCCAAGTCAAACCCAAAGATATTCCACCCAGTCATGATATCAATGTCATGCTTGAAAAGGTACTCCTTGAAACCCATTAACAGGTCGTATTCCGAATCATAATTAATGATATTGCAACCCTCCAGATTGGTATCTGTTTTCTTGTAGCAAAGACAAGTCTTGTCATACATCTCAGACTCGCCTAAATGCTTGAGTGTGAAGGCAATCTGAAAACACTGGTCATTCACAATATCAGCCTCGGGAAACTTTCCAGTAGAGCTATAGGTCTCAATATCAAAGGATGCTACTACAAACGGAGCGTTACCATCCTTTGAATCCGCCTTCAGGGTTTTCCAATCGTTGCAGAATAGGTCAATGTCAACCCTAGCCAAATGAGAACGGACACACTTCTCACCAGTCTCAAGCCAACCAGTTGATTGGATTCCAGAGCGATGCATCAAACGAAGCATTGGTTCGACATTTGACTCATAGACCTTCACCGCGTAGGTGTCACCTTTGAGAGGGCGACCGAGCTTGCGATCACACTTCTTCATATTTTCAAGAGTTGCAAAATTCAATTTCATGAATGGAAATTCGGTATTATTCTGAAACCCCCAAAGGTCCTTAGACTTTACAAGTTCATAGTTCTCAGCAGCATCATCACAGGCTTCCTGAATCTTCTGAAACAGAAAATTGTCACTGGTCCTCGGTGGAACCTTAACAAAGAAGTATGGCTTAAATGGAGTGGTTACACAGACTGACTTTCCGGTCGCGGTTCTCCCAAATATACTGATGAGATACTCCTCATCGGAATCGCGAGCCTCCCAAGAGAGGGCCTGAAGCAGAACCATGCTCCTTTGCGTATATAACGCTTGTAATTTTTAATATCAGTTTTATATAAAAGATGTCAGGGGCACTGGTCGATCTCGTTTCCAAAGGTGTTCAGGATGCCTATATAACCGGTGACCCACAGGTGTCATTCTTCCGTCAAAACTATAAGCGTCACACAAACTTTTCTATGCGCCCAGAGAAGCTCAACTACATCGGTACATTTGCAGCCAATAATGAGGTTACTATAAAGATTCCATCAAAGGGTGATCTCCTCAGCTATATGTGGATTGAGGCCACTGGTATCAATGATAAGGCTGATAACAGAAACAACGCAAGTATCATCGAGGACAATGACTCAACTCTTTTTGAGTTTAGCCTCTATATTGGCGGTCAGAAGGTTGTGACCTTCGATTCGCTTTATCTCCAAGGTGTCCACGAACTTCTTTATCGCAACAATCAGGCCAGAGCTTCGTGCGCCAGTACTACCAACACAAACAAGTCGAACTCCCTGGGCTACTCGGGAAAGCCCGACTATCTGATGCTGCCATTCTTCTTCTGCGAGGAGTGGACAAAGAGTCTGCCACTGGTTGCCCTTCAGTATCACGAGGTTGAGATCCGCATCAAGTGCCGCAGTGGTTTTACAGCTGGCTCAACACCAAAGGTGTGGGGTAACTTTATGTACCTTGACACCGATGAACGCGATTTCTTCGTGAATACAGATCATGAACTCCTCATAGAGCAGGTTCAGCACACACTGGCTTCCAGCACCGATACCGACTTTGACCTGACCTATTTCAATCACCCAGTCAAGGCTTTCCACTTGGTATCTGGTCAGGCTGCGGGTGCTGTTTGGGCAACAGAGTACAACTTTAAGGATTCTTCGTTCTACATCAACGGTACTACTCTGTTCGATACAACCTCAAACACATACCACCACAATGTGGTTCACGAGATGCACTGTGAGTCTATCCCAGATGACACACTCAACAAGCAGCCAACCTTCACCTGGCCTTTCTGTCTCAACATTGGCAAGCACCAGCCAACTGGCACACTAAACTTTTCGCGTATTGACACAGCTAAGCTGACGGTTTCGAACCCAACCGGCGGTAATGCTCTCCACCGGGTGTACGCGGTGAACTACAACATTCTTAGAATTAAGAAGGGTATGGCCGGCGTCGCCTTTAGCAATTAAATGTTTACTATATATAAATGATTGAAACGGTTGCGAATTTCTTTGAGAAACTCAGCTTTAATCTTAAAACTGGGGAACTTTCTGATATAGAAGCATTTATGTATTATGGACTTCTTTTCATGATTGTATACTACGTTACATTTGGACGCACTAAGAAATCAATGGACTTTAAGATGATTGGCATGGCACTGGTGGGCGGCGGTGCTGCTGGTATTGCCATAAATCGTTATAGGAAAGCAGCATTTGCGGCACGCGTTGATATCATGAAACAGGAAGGTATGTCAAAGGACACTGCATATCTTTCTGATTCCGGGAGACTTCGTTAAAATCTAATCATTCTACCTATCATTATGAGCAAGACATTCGCTCATCATTGGTGAAAACTATATCCTGAGTTTCGCCAGTGACACAACGGCTGAGGGCGCTAGAAGCAGAACGCATAACCTCACACATATTGGCAGTATCAAAATCTATAGCCGCATCTGAACCAATCCCTATAGCATTTGCACTCTTGATGGCATCCTGATTCGCCGCCAAGAATACAAATTTCCAACCTTGGGCCTTTTTCAATGAAATCGCATCATTTACATCATTCTTTGTATACACAGTACTCGAGTTTTCGTCACCATCCGTTAGAATTACAACAACATTACCAACATCATCCAGGTCGGCCCACCGCACACGGTTGTTCTGTTCGATCCGAACAATAGTATTCATAATTGCGTCAAACAGAGCTGTACCACCGCGAGGACGAAAGGTCTTGGATGACAAATTTTCAACATCTTTGAGTTTCTTATTTTCATACACCATTTCAAAAGTATTATTGAAAAGATACAAACTCATAGTAGATTTGGGTGCCTGTTCACGTACAAAGGCGTTAAAACCCCCCATTGTGTCGGCTAGACAATTTTCCATAGAGCCAGAACGGTCCAGAAGAAAATGAATGAACGCCATTGTCCTTTCATATTTAGAGTTTCAAGCTTTTATATGTACCTTCAATGTAATACACCTTTTTGTATCCATAACTTCTAATCTTTTCAGCAGCTCTGCGAGCCCGCTGACCTGTGTTGCAATATACCAGAATTGTATCATTCTTTGGAATTCCCTTTAAACTTTCCTCGGAAATATCACCAGTTGGAATATGCTTAGCACCCTTAAAGTGTCCCATGTTCCATTCAATCTTTGTGCGGACGTCAATCACGTGTTCAATATCATACTTCTTGGCATCTTCACCTTTGATGAGCCCAACCCCCGTCATGGCATAATACTTGAGACCTGCATACATTGAGTATGCCATTGAAGCTATCCCAGAATACATATAAAAGTTTGCCATTTATTATATGTATAGAAAGTAAATATGCTTCGTTTTGTTGTTTTTGCGACTATGATTGTTTACCAGGTTGCCGCTGCTCGCCTTCTCAGTCGCCCAGAGATGATGCTGGGCGCAGACCGCGACGAGTTTGGTTGTATCAGTTCGGCCGGCTACCACTGGTGTAACTACACTCAGAGCTGCCAGTCGGCTAATAAGCTCTGCATACCAGTCATTTAAAAAATACTCTTGCGATTCATAAAAATATAATAAATGAAAAATAACAGACCCAACAGGAAAACAACACCCTGAACAGTGGCGACAAGTCTCTTTATCTGACATACGAGAGAGTTGTCACCAGGAGGGCAGATGACACCAGAACCAGCTCCTGCTGCAAGATAAGCACCACCCATTGTCACATTCTGACGAGCATTAGAATCGCGACGCATTTAGTATTTGTTTAGAAAAAAAATAAATGAAATTGAAAATAGTAAAACTAAAAATATATATTGTTTTTTGCAAATCACAAAATTTAAAATTACAGAGTCAATTGAATTCCATGATCTTCCATCAATATGGAAAAAATAATTACCACCGGTACAAGTGTCATAAGTACATACATTGCATTTACCAGAGAAATCTTCTTTACTCAGTATATTTAAATCAACTGGTATAAACTCGTGCACCATTTTTGATAAAAACGAAGGACCCGTTGAATTCATTATGTGAAAATGTTTTCCTAAAAATTTTAGAGAATTTGAATGAAGTTTTAGATTATCTATACAATATTTCATAAATTCGTGTTTTTCTTTCACCATCATAAAAGAATTCGTGAATGAAGAACTAACATTCTGAGATTTAACCAATAAAAGAGTGTTATTTAACAAGTCATCCAATCTTTTCTTACATCCAATATCTAAATCTATGTAAATACCTCCATATGTATAAAGAACCATATACCTAAAGGCGTCACAACGCTGTATATGATACTCGTATGACTTATATATATCATACATATTGGGGTATTCCTTTTTTACAAAATTGTCCATGTCGTCATGGGTCCACAATATGTGAGTGTAACCCTCATTTAATTTTCTACAAGAATCGTGTGATTCCTTCCATTCATCCGGAATATTTTTATTTTTCCAAGTTGTGTGAATTATCTTTGGAATCATATATTAATACCAAAACATTTACTAATTACCCGTTGATCCAAAGCCATTATCACCACGAGAAGTTGCCACCAGAATATCAACCTCAACAACATCTGGAACCTCGCAGCGCTCCAGGATCAACTGAGCGACGCGATCACCCTTCTTAAACTCAACTGGAGCAAGTCCAAGATTAAACATTGCAACCTTGACCTCACCCATATAATCTGGGTCAATGACTCCGGCACCAATGTGAATGCCGTGCTTCACAGTAAGACCAGAACGAGGAGCGACGCGACCGTACACCCCATTTGGTAGTTGAAATCCCAAACCAGTTGGAACAAGAAGATGCGACTGAGTATCCAACACGAAATCTTCAATACACGCCAAATCATACCCCACGGCACCTGCCGAACCTCGAACTGGTAGAGTGGCATTATCATTGAGACGCTTCACGCGGAGAGCATTCATTTCTGAATATTAATATAGGCTAAACTTTATATGATTCCTCTGGCAATCTTTACTGGTTTTGGTACAGCTGTCATCTTTATAAAAAGTCGTAAAATTAAAACCAGAATAAATGAACTACTTGAAATTGAAAATGAATATTACAAATTACTTGAAAAAACAAATACTTCATTATAAATATCCCTTGTGTGTTTTAGAAATGAAACTTTTTCGACATCATTTAATTTTTCCCAACCACTCGTATCATTTGTAAGTATATATCGCAACTGTTCAAATCCTCTCCACGCAGCTTCAGAAGGTGAATGTTTTTGTGTAACATAATAAAACATCCTAATATTTGCGACAGTTGCATGTACGGATAACCGCAATACGTCGGCTATATACCTTTCAATTATAATCCTTTCTATGACACTTGGTGCTATATTTTCAAAAGCATCACAGAAAGCTTCTGTAGTTTCTACAAGAGTTTCCATTTTGATTATATATTATTTGTTTCTTGGCTTTATTTCAAAGTTTTCTCGCCTTCACCAAACCGCTCCAACATTTACGAATTGGACCAGATTGGTATTGTTTCCACACCTTTTCACCTTTGGAATTGAGTGCCACCAATTTACCGCACATCTTGTATCCAACTTTGAAATCACGAGCCGAAACACGCGCCTTGATAATCATTGTCTCTCCGGTTTTATATGTTTTCTTTGAATGTTTATTAGAAATCATATGAAGTTCAGACATTTATATATTACATAACAAATAAAAAATTTATTGTTTAGATATTAAATGTTATCTTGTAAGTGTAACCCAAAGCTCGTGTATATTTCTAAAGAATCATTTGAATCACACAAATGTCAAATAAGGAAGAAGGACTATAGAAAGGTAGAAGAGAATGGTCGCAATCGTTCGGTTTGTTGGCCCTCAAGGCAAGTCTTACATAACGCGTTCATGCACATGGCGCGTTCGTCCTCAGGATTTTTCTGGGGCGATTTGGGACAATGCTCTAAAGAAGTACGGTCAGCAGAACTTTCGCCGTGAAGTTCTTTGGAAAGGCGAGGTATCTGATAATCTTGTAACTCGCAAATTTAACAAGTACATTAAGGAATATGAACCAGAATTTAATATTTGGAGAAAGTGACATGATGCTCCGCTAGCCTACTTGTATATATTCTATAAAATCTTTGTTCATATATAAGTCGTATATAAATGGTATTCCGTATAAGCTAACATATATTAGTAAACTTATTACCAATATATTCTTACTGGTTTCATCATGTTTCATTTTTTTGTATATATATGGTATTTCATGTGAGATAAATATTATTATGGTCGATAATATGGTATTTTGTCCAAATAATAATGAAATTAATGCTACCGCGTTTCCAACATATTTCACAAACTTTGCTATCCAATATGTATCTTTAAATAATATATGTAATATGAACGACCACGTTGTATAATAATGCGAAACTCTTAATAATTCCATTTATATATAGTTCATTTTTATTTACCAAAGTATGATGGATGAGAAGATGTTGAAAAAAATAATTGTTTCTCCGTGTCCCAAGTCACCACCTGGAGTGGTTGGCCAACACTATGACTCGCCCGGACGTCGAGACCCTCCGCGAGCAAGGACTGATCTGCACCGCCACCAAGCGCAACGGACAGCCTTGTTGCTACAAGAAGCGACCAGGTCATGAGGTCTGTGCCAGGCATGGCGCCCCTGCACCACCTCAGCGGGTCACCCCACCTCCTACCACATGCGAATGCCCGGTGTGCTATGAAGTGAAGCCTGCTCAGGTTCTGTCGTGCAAGCACAGTCTATGTGCCCAGTGCGCAAACAGCTGGTTTGCTAAAAACAACACCTGTCCTATGTGCAGGACTGTGGTTCACGAGATGCCAGCGAGTGTCTTGCGGATGCAAGTCATGACTAGTATAGTTGTTGGATTTTTGAACCGTGTCGATCTCATTTTCAACGCGGATGGGGCCGAACGCGATGGAGACCCAGCTGCTGCGTTGGAGTTGTTGGGTCTTATAGACAGAGTTCGTCCAATTCTTAATATAAATAGGCGCTTCTTAACGGAAATGGCGGCGCGGCGTTAAACTCTTTGTAATTCATAAATGCCCGTGACTTGCACAAATACCAAGGTTGGAGGGTATTCCTGAGGACCTTTGCCAAAGCATTGTTAATCGTGCTTTGCCAAAGTTCTATGGGTGTGGTTGTTCGGGTGAGCACACTTGCATTAATTGCAGCTACGCGTGCTGTGAGAAGGCTATAGGGGTTCATTGTGTGTGTTTGTGGGCGTCATCGTGTGTTAAACACGGTAGGCGTTGCAATGGTAGTCACGATTAGATTTTTTGTAAACTATATGTATGCCGGTGCGCCTTCAATTATGTGATGCTTGTGGCGCTCCTCGTTACATATTAATAGAGTCTAGTCAATTTTGGGTATGTTCTACATGTTTCGCCAATAAGGTTTTAATTTGTTGTCTACATATAAATGGGTGCCGGAAAGTCTAAATGCGACAAGGTAGGTCATGTTCAGAGTACCAAAGCTACGAATGGGTACACGACGACATACACGGATAAATATGTGTATACGAAAAACACAGATGGTAGCAAGTGCAAGAGGCACAGCCGAATGGAAGTATCATCGAAGAGCGACTTCTAACTACTTAATACATGGAGTGTCTCCGTTTAAAAGTGACGCGGTTTTATGGCTAATCGCAAGAGCTTGTGCGTTTCTAGTCTGGAAATCTGGCATCATAGCTCTCCAGTTCCAACCCATTGTATACTATTATATAATATAAAAACTTTAAGCGAAATAGTCCGAAGTTTTTTATATTATAGTGATTTCATACATTATGAGTGACCCGAAGTCTGGTGAATGGTTATTTTCAAAAGAAAAGCATTTGAAATTTCTTCAATTGATTGATGAAAAATATAAGAGAGACCTCGAAAAACTTAAGTAAATATATTTGAATTAGTTTTGAAGAAATTACCAAATGATTATATTTTTTTTAAATATTGACTTTTATAATTGTATAAAAGTGTCCCAAGATAGGTCTTGGTCGCATATTAACCAAATCAGCCCTCATGTTCGGTGTGGCCGACCTCTCTCTGTCTTCGCGGCTTCCGGTTGAGCTTCTACCAGAAGCGCAGCGACTCCTCAGGGTTCACAAAATCAACTTTGAACTTGTTCCCAAGGAAAAGCAGCCCTGGATAGGTCTATGGTCTTACCCAGCAGGAGAACACAAGATTCAAATTTTGGACACTCTTACTGGCTTGGACTTTTTCGAAACCTTTATCCACGAGATGGCACACGCCACCAAGTGGGACAAGATGGCACGGCGGGGGCAGGACCATGGGGTGGAGTGGAAGGCTGAATACAGAAGGCTTATGAAGCCCTTCCTAACATTGAAAAGGTGGACCCCAGAAGAAAAAGCGAGGTTCTCAAAACCTACTTCAAAAAAACCAGTTGACCTCGAAAAACTTAAAGAAAAATACCCTGAACGCACATTTCTGATTGAATTCAATGTTGGACAAGAGTTCATATTTGGGGGTAAAAGCTATGTTATCAAACGGAAAGGGGGTGTCAACTTCACATGCGTCTCATCAAAAGATCCAACCAAACGATACAAGTTGCATAAACTATCTAGTGTTTCAGGTCCGAGTCGGCTGTAAAGTAGGTCTTACCCTTCATAACAAAACTGTATACTCTAGCCCACCCCCACGCCTGTTGGGACGCACCGGGGCGGTGCCCTGTCCTCCAGGCTGCTAGACCGCGGTCATAGACAGTCTTTAGAGTTTTATAGGGAATCTTTGTAACTTTAGAAACCTTTCTGAGCTTATCACCCTTTAGTCCCTTTAGCTTTTCCGAGTACTTTTTCTCAAATGCCGCAGTGTACACAGACTTGCGAGTTTTCTTCCCTTTATCAGTTGGAAAAGGTCTATAGGCTTTTGGGTCACGAGAGTTGGACTTCATGCCCTCTCTGATTCGTTTAACGCGTTTCTTTTTTTCATTTAGTGAAAGGCCATTTAAGTATTTTGCGGGAATACCCATATAATATAAGTATAATTAAAATTAAAATAAAGTACAACCAATAATTTGTTTCATATAATGAACGAGCTTCTCTGTAACTAAGTATTCTTTTGCCATTCATTTTGTTCACTTCATTATGTATATCAATTAGCCAATGGATGAGGTCATCTCTGTTATTAACTGGTATTGGTCTCTCATTGAGAGAATTTTGATAGTGTTGTTTGCATTTATCACAAGGTAATCTTGATGTTATATTTTTAAAGTATGTAATCGCCTGCTGTTTGTCAGTTGGGGTTGGATTACGTGGGTACTTTATAGTCATCTCATGCATCTCCTTCCATAATGGCGGACCCCATTCATCGGGATTTCCCATACTTCTTAATATAATCATCTAAAAATGTTTCGTCTGGTAAAAATCCACCATTATCTAGATAAATAATGCCAGTTGAAACTTCTTTCAAACATTTGATTTTTTTACGACAAAATCCTTCATATGTGGTTTCTGAATTATATTTAATATGTTTAAAAAACTTTGCGGCTTGTAAAATAGTATCAAAATATAACCCATAAAAGTTGAAATATTCAAAATCATCACTATATAGACCTGGGTGTTTCTCGAAATGAACCTTCTGCATCGAGACGGTAGTTATCAAATGGTAATCTTTTTATTTCTTCAACGCGTTTAAACTTTAGTTGATTCTTCTGAACTTCATACAGTATCATACAGAATGCGTCAGCTATGTCATGCTTCCTCTCAATATTTGGTAGTGTTATATATTTCGATGCGATTGAAACAACTCTCTCTTTCCTTTGTTCATAATCAAGATGACCAAATCCAAAATGTGCATGAACCGAATTTGGTGAAATTAATTTGATTTTATTCCTAAAAATGAAAAATAAAAGTGCTTCGATATTTGTCAAACCGCCTGGTGGTTGCCTCTCCATCAAAATGACATCAGCGCTACTAAGCACCTCTTGATACTCTTGAATAAAATGAGAAATGTGGTCGGCAACTTCATTTGTGTGAGGTATCTCACATTTACAAATTGGGACATTTGTGTGAGGAATTCTACTGATGTCAATCTTCTTCATAAATAAAGGTTTAATTTCCCCATTATTCACCGAAACTTGAATCAACCCCAAGTTTCTATAGCCAACATCAATGGCTGTATAAAGCATATTAATTTTGAATTTGTTTCTTAAAGTACTATAAAGATGAAGGTTGTCCCACTCATCGCAACATTTTTACCGCTTATACTGGCACTGGTTATTTTGTTGAGATTACCAGTAGAACCCATCTATATCGAAGTTCCCGTTCCCGTTCCAGTCGTGACGGAAACAGAACCAGTTCGTACTAGGGAAGTTATACGTTCACCAGAGTTCCGCCAGCCGCCATTGAAGCAATGGCGCCCAAAACAATATCAGCAGATGGGATTACTTACTAATGGAACTGACACACTCCCACTTTATGGTAAGGAAAGTGCAGTTCACCGCGATCGTTTCTTTTATTATACAGCCACGCCAGGGGAACAGTTATATCCATTGCCTATAGAACACAGTGGTAGAGATTGTATGGATGATATAGGTTGCCCCGAATTCTATGGTAATGAAAGCGTGAATGTAACCGCGAAGGATGGTGAGTACACAACTAAAATTTATAGAACCGAACAATTTCAGGACCTAATGTAAGATGGTGTTGGCTTTGGTCATCACAAGCAGCCTCTTTATGTTACCGGCTATTAGGGGTTTTAGAAGAAAGAAAAGATTCATGCCATTAGTTAATGCATGCACTTCAATAGTAAGTATGAACTATTGGAGAAAGCCTACTAAGGGGGTCAGACAAAATATGGATTTTAGTTTGGCCAAAACGAATTTCATATTACATTTTATACAAGCTAAAACCGAACACACACCTCTAGCTATGTTTATGGGATTGTGTTGGTGGAAATCCACAGAAAATGGTAGAAATTGGCCAGTTTGGCACACCCTATTTCACTCAAGCGTCATCTCGGGAATGTACGCAATCAGCTCATAGACCACTCTATTATCCTATTATACACCGCTAAAGTCTTATTCATTTGAATAATTTCTTTTTTAAGAGAAATCATTTCTTTTCCAAGATATGTTTGTTCCTTGAGTATATCATTCAATGTTGAAATCTTATCACCTTCAATTTTAAGCTTTTCATATTTGTTTTTTATTGATTTGACAATAGCCCACCGTGGAGACTTCATATCAAGGTCAGAAGGTGGCTCTGGTAGAGTTTCCCATATCCGATTGTTGTATGGTTGTTTTTCCTCCGGAATCACAGTGTCATATACACAGTGAAAATACTCTTTCCATTCAACTTCTTCATATGAAGTTGTGGCTTCCGAATATGTAAAAGTATCAAAAAGTTCTTCGGAAATTTCATCAATCAATTTTAAAAAATTAATTGTCATAGATTGACAAGCCTTGTTATTTTTTACTTTTTGAAGTAACTTGTATTCTTCTTTACAGTCTTCAATCTCAACTTGAAGAGTTTGACGAAGTTGGTCAACTTCAAAGATTACATTCTCTATGATCACATTGTTTCCTTCATATTTGACACCAGAATGAATCAGTACATCCACGGCGCGGTGCTGGAGGGTAGTCATATTCAGAATTGAGTGAGAAGCACTCAGACTGTTAAAACTTGGTACATTTTCAAACAAATATTTTCTTCTATAGAGTTTTTAAAAAGTTTTTACAAAAGTTGTTCAATTGTTTTTGAAGTTCCAATTTCAAATAAAAATCCCTCAACAATTGAACGACTTGTAGGACTTTCACACATCTGTTCCAAGTCAATATCCTCTGGATTATCATCAAATCTCTTAGCAATCAACCGGATGACCATGTCACGCTCCGTCAACTGTTTGGTGTGCTTACCACAAAATGCACCGTTCGAGTGCTTAAACTTGCAGCGCTCTCCAGACTTAAGAACAAACCCGCACCGGAGTGAATCACCCGGAATCGAGTTGGGACCGGGCATACGGGGCATCAGCTCAATCGCTTGCGGTTGATTCTGTGGATCAACACCACAGGCGTTGGGACCTGGCACCATTTCAAACAAATACTTTTATATTATAAATGACCACCAGATTGCCAAAACTCCGCCCAGTTGAGTATGGTAAAAAGGTTCTAAAATCTACGGTTCTCAGAGGACTGCAGCAATAAGGAAGAAGGCTCGTTTCAACATCCTCCGGATATACAGACGATACCTTAAGAAGGGCGAATGTCAGAGAAGTACATCAAGAATGGTACAACAAAAAATATCTGTTCATAGTAAATGAAACAGGCGGCGCCATTGATTATAATTTTTGTAATATTGTGTGGAATAGTTGCCTGGGGTTTTATGACAGAGTGGACATTCTCGGGACTCTTACCAAAGGAGGGTGCAAAATGTACTCCAGACAAAGATGATAAAGATGAAAATGCAACCAAGTATGTGTATGATGAAGATGAAGAATGTACGGTAATTGAAACATGTAAAACTGGTTGGGAACCTAATACTTCCAATACAGCCTGCGAATACTCAAAAGCTGCCACAGAGTGTACACCAACAGGAACAACAATCACAAACGGAAAATATACTTTTGATGAAACAGGTGCTTGTAAGTTCACCAGTTGTAAGAATGATTTCAAAATTAACTCGGCAAAGACTGCGTGTGACACTTGTAAAAATGATTACACCAAGGATGGTACGGTATGCAGAAAGTGCAAAGATACCGACGTACCAGCATTACCTAGTTTAGCCTCATTCAAAGATATTCCAGGTGTGACTTATAAAACTGAAAACGGTAACTGTATACCAAATAGAATGATATTTGGTGGTAATAATGGTACGGTTAATTGTGACACATATTGTGCGGGTACGGGAGGCGTTCCGTGGAATACAGTTACCCCACCTGAGTGGAAGGGTGCCAAGTGTGTAGGTGTGACGGCTGGAAATGATTTTAAGACTTTTAGCAGCACTACAAAGTGCGAAACCAAAAGAGGTGAAAATGTTGGAAATGAGAATAGATGTGTCTGCGAACGCAATGACGCGACACCATGGGTAAACAACGGATGGACTCCAACTGCTGGCGAAAGATTATTTGGTAAAGATAATATTACTAAATCGTGGTTGGAGGGAGTCGCGGTAACAGATGCCGGTAACGATTTAGGTATACAGTTCATAAAAACTTCAGATGGCGTTAATCCTAAAAATGCTACCGAATGTCTAGCTTTAGCAAAAACAAAAGGTTATAAAGCACTTGGTGTGCGTACCGCTGGAACATGCTGGGGACTTAAAGCTGCTGGTTTGAACAAGGGTACTGGAATGCATGCGGGTACTACAGCAGGTACTCATTACATGGTATGCGTTGATGATAAGACTAAGAAAATATCAAATAAGTGTGCCTAAGCCTGGCCTAGCAAATGGTGGAAAGTCTTGCAAAAGTTTTCCATCTTGGGAATAACATCAGAGTTCCAGTACTCTTGATCCCACCCGATATTATAGGACTTGCGCTCATTGTTGAACTGCTCAATCAGACGAGCCTCCTGAAGGTTCATCATATGGAGGTAGGTCTGAACCTGAACAAACTCAT
>TARA_R110002072_G_scaffold87129_8_pt1 | contig 26272 bp, 18 predicted proteins | sample TARA_R110002072 | Tara Oceans TARA_R110002072 (sample SAMEA4397118) | marine metagenome | biome: Polar Biome; feature: [SRF] surface water layer (ENVO:00010504); material: water (ENVO:00002006), including particulate matter (ENVO:01000060) such as... | depth 5 m | reverse complement strand
AAGCGTGCGTGCGTAATTAGTGTGCGGGGAGAGGGACTCGAACCCTCACGACCGTTACCGGCCTGCGGCTTTTAAGGCCGCTGCGTCTGCCATTCCGCCACCCCCGCTTGGATGGTCGACGAACAACACCATGAACGGGCGCTCGGTTCCAGCACCAAGCGCGGCAACGGGTGGTTCTAGGGCTTGTTCGATGAGGCGGCGACCAGGGTGTCGACCGGGCCCATTACCGACACGGCGGATGGCATCGGGCCGCCGAATCTGGCGGCGTCCAATTCGGCGTGCACGGCTTGCAGTTGCTTGAGGCCTTCGGCCGCCACGCCGCGGGCTTGTAGGTCTTTCCAGACGCTGGGGGCTGAGAAGCGGCCACCGCCGGCCAGTTTGGCCATGACCGCCTCGAAGGCGTCGGCAGTGCGATCGGCGTCGCCTGGTTTGGTCAGGGCGAGGCGCAATTGGTGCACGGCGTCTTGTAGGGCGCGGTGGCCCTTGCGACTGAGACTGCGGCGTTGCAAGACCAGGCCCAGGATCGCCAGCGCCACAAAGCCCCAGCGGTAGACCGAGGTCGAAACTCCTTGGTCCTGCTTGGCCAGGTCCTTGTCTACCAACTCTTGGATCGGTGGGGTCAGCGCGACGCCCTCGCGCTGGGGCAAGACCTTGACAGGCACAGTCGCGGTCGTGGTCGTGATGAAGGCCTTGGCGGCCGGGGAGAACGAGACGAACGACACGCCCGGCATCTCGCTGACTCCCTTACGCAACGCCAACACATCGAGAACGAAGCGACGCGCGCCTTCGATGCGACGTTCGACAACGCCTTGCACGTGGAAGCCGTCGAGCGTCGGCGGCCGCAGCGCCGCGAAGCGTTCGTGGTTGCCGTCACCGCGGATCGTCACCTCGACTTGGAAGGACTCGCCGACGTGCACTTGCTCGCCGCGGCTGGTTGCTTCGAGCTCGAACTCCCCCACGGCGCCACTCCATTCGGGCGGCGCGTCGTTGGGCAGTGGTTGCACCTGCAGTTGCCTGGCAACCGACGACACGGAAACCTGTTGCTGGTCGACTGGCTCGCGGCCGCGCAGCAGATTGTCGCGGAACTCGTTGGCGTAAGCGAAACGCACGCGCACGGGAGCCACGGTCGAGTTGCCAGAACTGAGCGGCAGCCAGCGGCAACGAAGCTCTACCCGCGCAAACGATCGACCGTCGCGGTCTTCTGGCGTCAGCCGTCGGCCATCGAGGATGCGATCGCCGACGGCGACTCGCGCGTGGTTGTTTGCGTCCGTCGCCATCACGAACGTCACTGCTCGCTCCGGGGCGGCGAGCACCCACGGCACGTCGACGTGGAACGGCACATCCACATGCTGACGGAACAGCGATACGCCGTGCTCCTCGAACCAAACGTCGTCGTAGCCGAGCGTGATCACGACCTCGATCGGTTGCGATTGATAGACCTCACTCGGACAGTCCACTTCGATAAAGACACGCGCCTCTTCTTGCGCGCAGACACCCGCCAACAACGCAACGGCAACGAATGCCGCGCTGGTCCATTCCGCCAATTGCACCCTCTGAAGTAGTTGCATCACCAATCCCGTTTTCCCGACGCGGTGCCAGTGCGACTACGCTGCTGACGACCCGTAACCTTCTTGCGCTGTTGCTCGCGAACGCGTTTCTGTAGCTCGGCAAGTTCTTTGGCCGTCAATTCCGCGGCCGCAACCTCGGGGATCACCACTTCCGGCGCTTGGTCCTGGTTCTTTGGCGGCTTCGGCGGCTCGGGCTTCGGCGCGTCCTCTTTTTTGGCATCCGGCGTCTTGGCCGCGGCGCGCTCCGCCTCGATCTCGACTCGACGCAGCAGGGTGCGCTCGAGGTTGCGCACGGCCTCGGGCCACTCCGGTTGCAGCGCGACGGCACGACGAAACTGCAACTCGGCGCCTTGGATCGCGCGCGAAGCCATGGCCCACGCCATCGGTTCGGCATCGGCTAGCTTGGCCGCAACCACGGCGCGCTCGGCATGCTGGCTCGACGCCAATCCAAGCAGGAACGCGGCCTGCGGTGCCCACTGCTTATCGTCAGCCAACGGCGCAATCAGCTCCTCGGCATCGCGACTGTGAAGCAATCGCAGCGCGCACAACGACGCGTTGAGGCGCACTTCGGGCGCCACAAGGTCTCCGCGAGCCGCAAGTTCGCCGCGCAAGGCCACCAGAGCAGCCTCGTATTTGCCCGCCCGGTAGTCGGCAACGGCCGCAGCGACGACTTCGCCAGGCGGAGCAGACGGGCGCTGCTGGCCAGCATCGGCACCTGGCTCATCCTGGGCCGACAACAACAACGCGGCGGGCAGGGCAATCGCCAACAAGTAGGGCCACTTCATCGACGTCGCTCCGGCAAGCACATACGCAGCATCAGCAGCAGCAGCCCCGCAAGCAAGGGCCACCTGAAACGCTGCACGACATCGGTATCCGACGCGGCCAGGTGGCGCTTTGCCGCGAATGGCACCAGCGTGTCGCGCCAAAGAGCAACGAGAGCGGCAGGATCTGGATCATGAAGGAAGGTTCCAGAGCCTGCCGCGGCGACCGTCGCGAGACTGTCGACATCCAAGCGCGTGACGACATCCTGGCCAGAAGCATCTTGCAGGAACGATTGCTCGCCATCTTGTTCGATGACGATTTTGCTCCCGGCGGCCGTACCGTAGCCAATGCAGTGCACGCGGTGCCCGTTTTCAGCAGCCACGGCTGCAGCTTGCTCCGCCGTTCCCGCGAAGTCTTCGCCGTCGGTCAGCAACAGCAGTTCGCCGCGAGTCGCAACCCGTTCGAGGCGGTTAGCAGCTGCTTCGATGGCGGCGCCAAGGTTTGTGCCACCCGCTCCTGACGCGATCGCACCGGGCGCAAGTTCGTCGAGCAACCACAGGATCGCTTCGCGGTCCGCGGTCAACGGCGCGACGGCTTGCACATCGCCAGCGAAGGCCAGCAACGCGTAGCGCGAACCGATGCCACTCTGCAACAGATTGCGCACTTGCTGCTGCATCGCGTCGAACCGCGTTGGATCGCCGTCGCCCGCAGCCATCGAACGTGACACATCGACGCACAACACGATGTCGGGCGCCAACTGCGCTTCCCGACCGGGTTGCACCGGGCGCAACAACGCGAGCGCAATCGATGCGACCGACAAGACTGCCAAGGTTGCACGGGTGCGGACAAACCTACGAGTGCCGAGCAACGCGTCCTCCCGCCCATGGAGTTCTGCGTGGACTTCGCGGTAGTGGCGCAGTGCCCACCGATAGCCACACCACAAGAACGCCGGCAGCAACAACAGTGCTGGCCACCAAGTTGGCGGCTGTAGAGCCCAGACGTTCATGACACGACCGCCATGCGACTGTGTTTGAGAACGTGCGCCAGCGCCAACAGGCACAGTCCGAACCACGTCGGCAGCGCAAACCACTCGATCACGCGCACACCCGGCTCGGCGAACTGCACCGCTTCGAGCTGATCGATCTCGGCATAGACCGAACGCAAGGTCTTGGCATCAGCGGCGGGGAAGAAGCGCCCGCCGCTGATCTTGGCCAACTGCTGCACCGCCGTCGTATCCAATGCCCGCCAGGTGCCGTCGGCAGCCTGCTCGCCGCGGCCGAGCGCGATGGCATGCACGCGAATGCCGTGATCGCGACACCACTGGCCCGCATGCAGCGGCGCAATCTGGTCCGGCGCGCCAGCGGTGGCGACGTTCTCTTCGCCGTCGGTCAACAGCACGATGACCTTGCCTACCGCAGTCGAGCGCTGCAGCAAGTTGGCCGCCATGCCGATTGCGGCACCGATCGCGGTGGCGTCTTCGGGGCCTTCGGGATCGACCAGCTGCACGCCGTCGAGCAGTTCAGTCACGGCGGTGTGGTCGGCGGTCGGCGGGCAGACGAGATCGGCGAAGCGCGCGAACGTGACGATGCCGAGGCGATCATCGACGCGCCCGAGCAAGAACTCGGCGGCCAGTTGCTTGCCCACCGTCAATCGGGTCTGCACCGGATCGAGGTCGAGCGCCGCCATCGACGACGACCGATCAAAGCACAACAACACATCGCGGCCGAGGCGCGCCGGCGGTTCGGATTCGACGACGACCGGTCGTGCGAGCGCGGCCAGCAACGCCAACAACGCCAGCATCTGGAGGCCTCCCGGCAGCCAGCGCAATCGTTGCCGCCACGTAGTCGGCAATCGCGCCGCACCTGCTGGGCCGCCCGTGGTCGTCGCCAGGGCCACGCGCGTCCGGTGACGGATCCGCAGCACACCGACTAGCAAAACCAACACACTGAGCCCCAACCACCACGGCTCGCGCCAGTGCAGACCGGCTTCCACCACCGCAATCACGAGGTTACCTCCGCCTGAGACCTGGTCGCAGTGCTCGTCGCAGCGACGAACGCGATCGCCGTATCCTTGGCTCGTTGATGGTCCTGGTCCGCTCCGAACACGCCACCAAACAGCACCACATCGCACGTCGACAAGCACGGCTGCAATGTCGGCTGCGCCTTGGGCAAAGCCAGCACGAGCTCTTCACTGGTGCGCATGTCCGCAGGAACCCGGAACCTTGCCTGGCAATGCCGACGCACGATCGACTTCAACTGTTGGTAGTACGGCTGGCAGGTTCCATTGCTCGAATCTTTGCTCGGCAACATCAGCTCTTGCAGCGCCGCCATCGCATCCCAATCGGGCGCCGCGGCGGCCTCCGGCACGACCTCGACGACGGGCGGCGTTCGCGAGAAGCGCCACCACAACAGACCGGCTAGCAGAGCCACTCCGACCACGACGAAGACCAGCCAGGAAGAGCTCGCCGGCGGTTTGAGCAACCAACCATTACCAGGCCACTCCAGTTCGCCGCGTGGCTCTGGCAGCGACGTCGCCACCGTGAATTGCACCGGTGGATCGAGCGGCAGGGTGACCATGCCGACTTCGTAACAGCGAGCCAGGAAGCGCCATTGCTGTTGATTTCCGACGGGCGTTCGATCGAGCAACTCGACCTGCAAAGGCAGGAGCCGTGCCGGTTCGAAATCGCTGGCCGCGGTCACCGTCAATTCGAACGCATCGCCAAACACAATCGGCTGGCTCGACAACGTCACCTGTTGCGCCGGCAAGTGCCCGACGAACAACAGCGCCAACAACAGAACGAGCAACCACGAAGCCTTCATCGCCCAGCCTCCCGTCGCTGCCGCCGCCGGAAGAAGGTCAACAACGGCTGCGCCAACTGCTTGATGTCGGCGACCGTGGGAATCTCGACATCGACGCCATCGATGCGCGCGCGCCCTAGCAATTCTTCATGGTTAGCCCGCCAACCGGCGATGCGCGCAAACCAGGCCTCGCGAAACGACTCACTGGCGAAGTCGCACAATTGCTCTGCGCCACCCCCAGGCGGCAATGCGCGCATCAGGCGGCGCGGCGGATCGACCAGTTCGCGTGGCAACATGCGCAACGCGACCACGTCGTGATGGCGACTGCTCAAACGCAACGCGTGCTCGTAACCCGGCGTCAAGAAATCCGACAACACAAACAGCACCGCTCGGCGACGCACCCGCGCGTTGACCGTCGTAATCAGGTCCGAAAGGCTGGCGCCCTCGCCACACGGCATCTCGACGCAGTCCCGCACAACCCGCAGCACGTGGCCACCACCTGACTGTGGCACCACGTAGCGCGGCCCATCTGCGCCACCAGCGACCATGCCGACCCGATCGTGGTTGTCGATCGCCATCAAGCCGAGCATGGCGCAATAGCGAGCCGCAGCTTGCCGCAGCGACCAGGCGCCGAGGCCGTTCGCCATCGATGGTGACAAGTCGAGCACGAATACCAAGGTGCGTTCGCGCTCTTCGACGAAGCGCTTGATGAACGGTCGACCAACGCGGGCCGTCACATTCCAGTCGACCGAGCGCGGATCGTCGCCCTCGACGTATTCGCGTACGTCGGAAAACTCGACACCCATGCCGCGGAACGACGATCGGTAGCCGCCCGACAAGACATCCGTCAACATGCGCGCGGCACGGACCTCGACCGAACGCACTTCGGCGAGCACATCACCTACTCGTTCTTGAGGCTGCGACGCGGGTTGCGTCGATTGTCCGGGGCGTAACCACGACATTCTGGAGCCGGCAGGCTACGCCATCGACCGACTCGGTGCACCGGCCGTCCTGCACTGAAGGCGTACCACGGCGTCTGCCGATAAGGACGAAGCCGTCGCATTCCGGCGACCGTCGCGCACCTGCGACACCCAACCTGATGACCAGAATCCTCGTCGCCGATCCCGATCCGCACGCCCAGCAGAGCCTGGCAGCGTTGTTGTCCGAACGCGGCTACGAGTTCGGGGCCGCTGACGACGTGCTCGGAGCGCTCGAACCAGTGCACGATGGCCAGGTGGATCTGATCCTGGCCGACCTGTCCCTGCCTGGCGGTGGCGGCATGGAACTGCTCGAAAAAGTCCGCACCGCCCACCCCGAAACCGCGGTCGTGCTGCTCAGCGCCTTCGGTTCGGTGCAGGACGCGGTCAAGGCCATGCAGATGGGCGCCGCCGACTTCCTCGGCAAGCCGTTCGCCAAGGACCAGGTGCTGCTCGCGGTCGATCGCGCGCTTGAGAAGTCGGCCCTGCAGCGCGAGAACCAGCAATTGAAGATCGCGCTCGATGACCGCTTGCGGCTCGACAACGTGATCGGCTCCGACCCGCGCATGCATGCCATCTTCAAGACGGTGCAGGCGGTGGCTGACACCCGGACGACGGTGCTGATTACCGGCGAATCGGGCACCGGCAAGACGCTGCTGGCCCGCGCGCTGCACCAACTGAGCGATCGCAAGAGCGGCCCGTTCGTCGAAGTCAACTGCGGGGCGCTACCGGAGAACCTGCTGGAGTCCGAACTGTTTGGCCACGTCAAGGGCTCATTCACCGGCGCCGTGCGCGACAAGGTCGGCAAATTTGAAGCAGCCTGCGGTGGCACGATCTTCCTCGACGAAATCGGCACTTCGACCCCGGCCTTCCAGATCAAGTTGCTGCGCGTGCTGCAGGATCGCCAGATCGAACGGGTTGGCGACACCAAAACGGTCTCGGTCGATGTTCGCATTGTCTTGGCGACCAACAAGAATCTCGAACAAGCGGTGCAAGACGGCGAGTTCCGCGAAGACCTGTTCTATCGGATCAACGTCGTCAGCGTCGAAATGCCGCCACTGCGCCAACGGCCTCTCGACATCCAGCCACTGGCAGAGCACTTCCTGCACCGGTTTGCGCAAGAACATGGCCGCAGCGCCGAGCGCTTCACCGATGCCGCCATCGCAGCGCTAATCCAGGCGCCATGGCCCGGCAACGTGCGACAACTCGAGAATGCGATCGAACGCGCCGTCGTGCTTTGCCACGGACCGGTGATTGATTGCAGCGATCTTCCGGTAACCATGGTTGCTTCCAGCGGTGCTGTCGGCATGCCGGCAATGACACCTGATGTCGGCCCACCGGGACCGCTGAAGGAAGCACTGCTCGAACCCGAGAAACGAATCATCGAACGAGCACTGGCATTCTGCGACGGCAATCGCGAACGCGCCGCAGCCATCCTTGGCATCAATCGCAGCACGTTGTTTCACAAGCTGAAGAAGCTCGGCATCCGCTGATGGTCACAACCACCAAAAGCGAGCTATAACGGAGTCTCGGCATGTTCCAAAAGAGTCTCCTCATCCTGATGGTCTGCGGCCTTCTGACCCTGGCAGGCATCGTTGCGTACACAATCGTTGGTTGGCACACCCCGGAGGACACCATCCGCGAGGCCCAAGGCAAGCTGGCAGCCGGCCGGTATGGCGAAGTCATCTCGATGCTCGACCAAGCCGAGTACGGCCACAGCGTGCAAGGCAACCGGGCCTTGAAGCAGCAACTGTGGCAGATCAGGAAGCATGCCCACGCCCAGCTCGGCAACCCGGGTGCCGCTCTGCGTGACGTTCGCTTGCTGCTCAAGAATGGCTTCGAGGACGACATCGACCTGCGACTGGACCAGATCCGCTTCCTGGCCATGGACAAGCAAGGGGACAGGGCGATCCTCGAGGCCAAGAAGTTCCTCGACGACCACCCGAAGCACAGCCGCGGACTCGAACTTGCCGGCGAAGCATCCCAGACGGCCTACAAGCCGCTGATGGACGAGTTGCTGGTGGCGATCGAGCGCGCTCTCGGCACGAACAAGCACGAGGCAGCTCGCACCATTCTGCTGACCTACTTGTATCGCCCACCAGGTGACCGGAAGGGCAAGCGAGCGGGTGCGCGACTGAAGGAGCTATTCGCCGACGAACCACGCTTGTTGTTGCAATGGCCAGAGATATGGACCGCCGCGCAACAACTACACGACCGCATCCAAAAGGGCCTCAGCTACTACCAGGCGAGTCTCGACCTTGGCGGCGAACCGGTCGCAGCGATCCGAGCGGTCGCCAAGGCACTGGAACAATCCGGACGGATCGACGACCTGTTGTTCGCTTGCGAGATCCAGCGGCGCATGTTCCACCACGCATACGTCGCGGAGAGCGGTGCGCTCGCGAGTTGGGTCCGCATCCAAGCTGGCTTGCCACTGGCGGCCATCGCAACCACCGAGCGGTGGCTGCCCATCGCGAAGATTGCCGAATCCTGGAGCAAAGGTCGACTGACGGCGACGGCAGAACAACTGGCACTCGCGCGGGCGTTTGCTGCCTGGCAGCTACGCGACAAGACGGCACTGGCGGAAGCCGGCGCCGTCATCACCGAACTGCGCAAGACCGATTTTCGTGCGCAGCTCGCGTTGCACCTATCGCTAGCAACGCGACGGCTCCTGAGTTCGAAGCCGGACCCGCAGCAGGTTGAGAATAGCCTGCGCATCATACTTCGGGCAGCGATCAGGGAACCGGCGCCACGCAACCGACCCGACTTCGTCGCCGAGTTCGCGCCATCATGGATCGATAGCATGATCGATCGCAACGCGCCCGAGGACGAGACCTTGGCCGCGCTAACATTGTGGCGCAATGGCCGACCAAACGCGATGGCACCACGCCTGCGCACGGCCCAGTACATGCTTGGTCTCGGCAACACGCCGGCGGCGTTGGCGACCATTGCGGATGCAGCCGCCATCGACCCCGACCATCCGCAACTGTTTCCGCTGCACCTGGCCATTGCTCGCCGCCACCACGAGAACTCCGCACAGGACGGCGGCAACCTGCTAGCGCAATGCGTGCAATCGTTCCGCTCGCTGCCCGACACCAGCGACCCGATTGGGTTCGTCTTGTGTGCGGAAGCCGCGCTCGCGCCGAACGATCGTCGCCTCGCACACATTGCGTTGGCATGCGCACGCAACGCGATCGCTTCCTTCCCGCGCGCCGACATTCCACGTCAGTTCGAGCTACGAGCCCTGCTGCTGCAGGAGCAGTATGAAGAAGCCGCGCGCACCGCCACGATCACCATCAGCGCCATCGATCCGAACCCGGTGACGCTGTCGTTAGCGATCGAAGCCAAGCAGCTCGCCGGCGAGCCGATTCGCGACTTGCTGCGCCTGGCAATCCCCCGCGTGCGCCAAAACCCGCAGATGCAGGTCGAGTTGCTTCGCCTGGCATTGACGGACGCACCTGCAACCTCCGACCGCTTCATCACGGACACGATCACCGGCACGGAGGCGACGGTCGCCTCGCGGGTGCTGGCGATCCGTTCATATTGTGCAACGGGCCGACTCGATGAGGCACTGGCCCAAATCAAAGCCTGCTCGCCGGCCGACACGGACGAAGTTCACACCGAACTTGCGGGCGCGTTCGCCAATTGGCTCCGGCTTCGATCGCAAACGACCGACGATGCGACGCTGCTGGCCATCATGCAGCAGCAACGCGAGCGACTTGGCCTGAACACGCGCACCCAGCGAGCGATGCTGCAAATCGCACCGGAGATCGCAGAAACGCATCCAGATACGGCATTCGATCTACTGAACACCTCGCTGCCGGCCGCCCTGCCTGAAGAACGCTCGGGCCAACTCTACGAGCTCGCCGGTGACTTGGCGCTTCGCCGTCAAGATGTCGTGCGGGCGGCAGCGCGCTGGACTGCGGCACTCGCGTTCGCCGACGGCCAGCACGTTGCAGAACGACTCGCCCGCCTCCACCTGATTCTCGGTGAGGAGGCTCGAGCCATGCAAGTCTACGCAGTGGCCAAGAACCGCACCGACGGCGCGCTGGCCGCACGCCTGGGGCAACCGCTCGCTGCCGCGACGTTGCTGGCGGAGGCCTTGAAGAAGGAACCTGCCGACTTGCTGACGCATGCCGCGCTGGCGAGCTTTGGGCAACCGACCATGGTCGACTGGAAGGTCGCCAGGGACGTCGAGGAGCAAACCTTGCGGCTGGAGCTATTGGCCGGACTGGCCGACCCCTTGCTCGGCAAGCTGTGCGTCTCACGCGCCAACGAGCTGCTCAAGCGCGACCAGACCTCGAAGACGAACTCGCTCTTGCTAGCCCGCGCGGCCAGCAATTCCGGTAACGCACCAGCAGCCGGCTTCCTCCATGGGCAATTGAGCAAAGCGGGCTTCCTCGGACCCATCCTGTGGCGGGAAGTCGCCCTCGCCGGGCAACAAGCCGACTACGTAACCAGCAAAGACCTGCTGCAATTGGTCATCGGCGCCACATCGACCGGGCGCGCGGCCTCCTCGCTGGTGACGATGACCTTTGGCATGAAGCAGATTGTCAAGACGCTGGAGGATGCGGGATTCACCGAAGCCGCCAACAAGACGCGCGTCACGCAATGGCAAGTTGCACCGCAGTTGCTGCCGTGCACCGCGGAAGATCTACAGTTGATCGCCGCAGGCCACACCCCGCTCGATGTCTGCCTGATTCTTGACAAGGTGCTCAGTGGCAAGCATCCATGCGACCGCCTCGCCGTGCTGCAACAGTTCTATCGCTCCGCAGAAACACTACTCGCGGCGGCTAGCACCGAACGCCCGATGCTCGTGCGACTGGCGACCCACCACCTGGCCACCGAAGGCGCGCACGGCGAAATCGTGCACTTCCTGCTGGCGAATGCGACGACCACCGAACCGCACAGCAAGCGCGACATGCTGATCGCCCATCTCGAACGCATCGCAACGGCAACGAGCGACACCCGGTATCTCGACCGCACGATCGAGGCGCTCAGCCAGATCATGGGCATCGTGGACCTGAATCATGAAGTGGACCGGCTGATTGATCGCTACCCGACTTCGCTGCCAATGTGGGCCGTGCGCGTCAAGCTGCGCCAGCGCCTGGACGACGATCCGTCTGCACTCGCCGAACTGCGCACGGTGTTGACGCATGCCTTGGATCCGACCGCCGAACTGGCGTTCTTGGCGATGACTGCTGCCGAACGCAAGCTGGTCCCCGAGGATTGGCAGCGCCTGTCGAAGCTACCCACCGAGCTACTGGCAACCCCCGCGGGCGAATACGTGCAGGGCATGATGGCGTTGCGGCAGGGCTTGGCCGACGAGGCGATCGAACGGCTACTCAAAGCCGAGCCGCAACACGACGGCCGCCACCTTTACGAACTCGCCCTGGCCTACACCGTCAGTGCCGCGGCCGAAAACACCGAGAAGGCCATCGCAGCACTCAACCTGCTGCACAAGGACTACCCCAACAGTTCGCTGGCGCGCCACGCTCGCAGCTTTGTCCGCCAGCTGTCGCCGCAACCGGCGAGCGCATCGGACAACGACGAGAAGCGGTAGTCGCGCAACAAGCGATCGAGCTTGTCGTGAGTTCGCGACAGGTTCACGTAGTGACGGAAGCCGCGCAGGCCACCAAGCGGTTGTCTCGGTTGGCCGGGATCGACCTCCCACGGATGCAGGTAGATACAGCCGGGAACGCCCAACTTCTGCTTCTGGGCAAGGCCTTTGCGCAGCAACCAAAGCGGTAACAACCGTAAGTAGCCACCGCCGCCGACTGGCACGTGCTTGCCGAGCACATCCCACGTCAATGGCGGGAACTCAAGCAACTCCTGCTCTTCATGCTGGATCAAGTAAGGCACCGTCGGCGCGCTTGGCACGCCGTAGTCAGGATGACTGACGGGCTGGATCGAACTGTCCAGGGTGATGCCCGAACGCAGTAACTCCTCGATCGCCCACGGCGTCTTCTTGCCGATGGACCACGTGCAGGCGCGGAATGCATTCGGCCGCGTACCGGTGATGTCGGACAGGATCTTGGCGGTGCGCTGCAAGTCTTCACGGAAGCCAAGCTGACCGAGGTCGGGCAGCAGCTGGTGGTCGTAGCCGTGACTTGCAATCTCGTGGCCCGCATCGTGGATCTCACGAATCAGATCGGGCAAGCGCTCGGCGATCCACCCCAAGCAAAAGAACGTCGCCTTCGCATCGCGCCGCGCAAACAGGTCGAGCAAGCGCTTGGTGGAATCCCCGCAACGCAACTCGAAGCCATCCCAATCCGATCGATCGATCAGGTGGGCCATGTTGAGGACCTGAAACCAGTCCTCGACATCGACAGACATGGCATGCACTACGCTCATCGCAAAAGCTTCCTCGCGATGGGCAACAATTGCTGCAAGAACTCGCGGCAACGTGCCTCAGCTTGTGCGACGTTTTCTCCCTTGTATAGCAGTGACTCAACGCGCAACAGGTAGCCCGACTCGTTCTGTCGAAGCAAGGCGCGGGGCAGATGGTGCATCGTGAAGTCCCAGTAGTCACCCGACGCCCACGACTCGGTGCCAAACATACTCAACGTCACGTAGCGCCAACGATTGGACCGTCGTTCGGCGACGATGCGGCTGGCAACGGCGCGGCCGCCGACATCCTGATCGAGCCACGGCGCGGCCACGAGGTCGTCTCGCACGATCATCATGTCACTGCCTTCAATGCAGATGCGCGGTGGATGCACGCTCTTCCAGTTGGTGTCGTGGAACAGCGCAACGACTTGGATCGCGTACTTCTCGGAGTTGACGTAGCGACGCCACACGAAGTCCTTGGTGCCGAGAAGTTCGTGATAGCGCGGTAGATGCTCGACGAAGTCCTGTTGCTGCTCGGTCGTTCGTGGCTGCATCGTGTAGCCAGCAATCGAGGTCGGGATCTGCTCGGCACGACCGGATCGGTCACTGAACGGTCGGTAGCAACTCAACCACAACAGCGGGCCAGCCAGCAACCACAAGACAATCGCCGGGCCACGTAGCGACGTCGCAACCGTCGTTTCCGGCACGACGGCGGCACCAGGAACCTCAATGGCTGCCGCGGACTTGCCGAGCCGGCGCGCCAACAACCCGTCGACCGACACCATCGTCAGCAACAGTGCAGCCCACTCGACGACATTGGCAACTGTGTGGCCGGTGCCCTCGGCAAACGGCACCCCAAACCCACGCGCCAGCAAACACAGTGCGGCAATGCGGGCGACGTTGGCGGCAACCGCGAGCGGCGCGGCGACCAGCAACAGCAGCACCCTGCGCGCGACGCTTGGTGGCCCGGTGAAGAACACCAGGCAATACGCGAGCGTCAGCATCGCCAACAACGAACGCAACCCGCCACAGGCCTCGGCCACGTATAGCGAACCATCGATGCCCCGGGGCAACAATCGGTCGCCATCGCGCACGATGTCGGCACCAACAAGGTTGGCCAACCACGAGCCACCTTCGACAGCGATCTCCTTGAGCACAAAGGCCATGCGGCCCTCGACGTAGATGGGCATTGGGATCGCGAACAAGACCAACAACAGCACCGGCCACAGACCACGCAATCGGGCTGCTCCGAGCGCCAGCAAGGCAGCTCCGGGCAAGGTCAACACGATGCTCGACGCCGACCAGGAGTCGATCATCAGTGCTGCACCGGCAAAGTGCATCATCAGACCGGGCACCAACAACCACAGGCCGCGCAAGTCGGTGGCTCGCGGGCGCGTTTGCCAGGACTTGCGGCGCAACCACACGACGAGCGCGCCAACCAACGGCACAAGCCAGCAGTGCGCGAAGTACTCCGTCGGCGCGTTCCAGCGGTCGACACACCATTGCAGCGCGGTCACATACGCGAGCAGCAGCGGCAGGAAGACGCACAAGAATGGTTTCATCGCGTCACCCTCTTCGGCATGGAGTCAAACACCTCGAGCACGCGTTCCGCGTTTCCGCCCCACGTCCAGCGCTGGTCGATCATGCTCTGCTTGCCAGCGGCCCCGATGCGCTGTGCCAGGTCTCGGTCACCAACGACCCGCTGCAACTGCGCGTAGAGTCCATCGGCATCGCCCTCCGGGAACAACAACCCGTTCTCGCCGTCGACGATGTTCTCGCGCAGATTGGGCTGATCCGGCGCCAGCGTCACGACACCAGCAGCCAACGAATCGAACAGCTTGAGCGGCGAGGCATAGGCGTTGATCGCCGGAATCAACGCACCATCCAGGGCCATCACGTGGCTCGGCAGCAACTCCGAAGGCACCACGCCAAGAGCCCGCACCCGATCCTGCATGCCGCGTTCGCGGGCGAGTTCCTGCAGTGGCTGCAAAGCAGGTCCCTCCCCCATCAAGACCAGCACCAAGGTCTCGAGACCTGGGCGCTGCATCACATCGAGCACCAGGTCCAACCGATGCCACGGCCGCATGTAGCCAACAAACCCGAGCACGAACGCATCGGCCTGCAACTGCCAACGTTGGCGCAGCTCCTGAGCCGCAACCCCGGCGTGCTCGCCGTAACGCTGCAGAACGGCGCCGTTGCCGATCACATGCACGCGGTCGCGCTTCGCACCAAGATCGACCAGCATGTCGGCCAGCACCTGGGTCACGGCCAACACGGCATCGGCGTTGGCCAACACCTCCTGCTCGGTACGGCGCGCCCGACGCGGCAGACACAACTTGCCTAGCCGCTGCATTTCCATCGCCATCGGCGAGTTGACTTCGAGCAGCAACGGCAGGTCGAACTCGCGCGCGACATCGAGTCCAGCGCGCAAGTGCAGAGCGTGGCGCTCGTAGAGGAAGTGTGGGTTGCCGCGCTTCGCAGCCGCGCGCAGCATCGAACGGCCCTTGTGGTTGTAGACCACTTCGAGCACCTCGACCGCCGTGCGCGGCAAGCTCAGCCGCTGCCAGAAGCCGGGCTTGGGTTTGCCTGCCGGCTGGGGATCACCGGTGGCTCGTGGCGCAGCATCAGCAACCGCGGAGTTGCCCGCGCCCGCTTGGGCTGCGTTCGCCTTCGGCACCAGCGCACACTCGTCGACGTCATGACCGGCCGCGCGCAGCGCCGAGATCAATTCGCGGACATGCACGGCCTGACCGTCATCGGCCCGGATGCGATGGTGATAGAGAATGCGGCGCGGTTCGCTCACGCGACAACCTCCCCACTCGCTGCCAGGAACGTTTGCTGCAACTGCGCGATCGGTTCGTCCCAACCATAGCGTTCGGCGAAGGCGCGCACTCGCTCGGTGCACTTCTCGCCATCGAGAACCCGTTGCAGCGCAGCGGCGAAGCCCGCGACGTCGCCAACCGGCACCAACGCCCCCAAGTACGGCTTCGGTTGCGCGCCGCCAAGAATCTGGGGGATGCCACCGACCGGAGTCGCGACCACCGGCAGGCCACACGCCAGCGCTTCGGTCACCACGTTGGGCCAACCCTCGCTGTGACTCGGCAGCACGAACACATCGGCTGCCTGGTAGGCCGTCGCGACCTTCTCCGGCGGTAGCGCGCCAAGGAATCGAACGTGCTCGCCACCGAGCGTCGCCAGGTTCTCGCGTTCGGGTCCATCACCGACCAGCACCAAGGTCGTGTCGCTCAACTCACGCACCGCACGGGCCGCAACATCAAAGCCCTTGCCCGCAACCAGCCGGCCAACACTGACCACGATGCGCCCCTGCTCGGGCAAACCCAAAGAACGTCGCGCGGCGACCTGACCACCCGCCTGGTCACTGGGAGCGAAACGTTCGAGGTCGACGCCATTGCGAACGGTCACGACCTTGCCTGCCGGCAGCTTGCAGGCTTGCGAAAAGCGCTGCGCCAACACATCACTGACCGCCATGCACGCGTGTGCGCGATTCGCTGCTTCGGCAATGCGCGGCGCCAATCTTGCATCCTGCGCCAACACGTTGACGTCGGTGCCGCGCGCCGTCAGCGTGAAGGGCACCGCGAACTCGGCGGCCAGCTTCGCGGCAGCGACTCCATCGGGCCACAGATAGTGCACGTCCAACACCGCGTCGCCGCCAGCCAACAGCTCGCCGAGCAACGACCGCGCCCCGGCGGCGACGGAGTCGGCTTGGCGCTGGCCAGACATTCCAGGCCAATGGCGAAAGCGTGGATGGTGCACGTCGACCCCTTGCCACTGCTCATGCAACGGAACCTTCGCCCACAACTTGTAGATGCCACGTCGCAACGGCCAGATCACTTCGGGCACCGGCGCCACCACCGACCACTTGCAGCCACTGGCCGCAGCGACCCGGCGCATGCGTTCGTAGACAAACAGGCCGTGCATGGGCATGACCGACGACGGGAACAGGTTGCTGAACGTTATGAGGTGCAATCGTCCGCCCCCCAACGTTCCAAAAAGCGCGCCAGCACCAACACCGCCCACAGCATTTCGGCGTGATCGCCAACACCTTGGCGATGCCGCTGCAGCAGCGTGCGGACCACTTCGGGGTCGATCCACTCGCCAAGCTTCTGCTCGGCTAGCACCGCTTCGACCGCGTCGCCGATCGGCCCCTGGCACCACGCCCGCAGCGGCACCGAGAACCCCATCTTCTTGCGAGTCAAGGCCGACGGCGTCAACCGCTGGGCTAACGTGTCGCGCAAGAACGCTTTGGTGCGACCGCCTTCGAAGTGCCAGTCCGGCGGAATCCGCGCGGCTTCTTCGAGCATGTGATGATCGAGGAAGGGGGCGCGCACTTCGAGCGAGACCGCCATCGATGCCCGGTCCGCCTTGACCAGAATGTCACCCGGCAACCAGGTTGCCAGATCGGTCGCGACGGCACGATGCAGCGAGCTGCCGGCAGACGAGGCGCGGTAGGCATCGAGCAACGGTTGGTGCGGATCGCCCGCCGCGGCATGATGTTCTCGGCGTAAGACCGCCAATGCTTCTTCGGGCAGGTGCGCGCTGACCGAGCGGGCGTAGGCGATGGCCGGGTCCAACGCGAGGTTCTGGAAGGTGCGCTTGGCACGCAGGTAGCGCGGCAACCAATCTGCCTTTGGATAGAGCGCGCCGAGCATGCGCCACATGCTGCGCGGCAAGCGCCGCCGCATCGCATTCTCGCGCCGATCAAACAAGTAGCGACGGTAGCCGCCGAAGCCCTCGTCGCCACCATCACCGGACAGGGCCACCGTCACGTGACGGCGTGCCAGGCGACTGACGTGGTAGGTCGGAATCGCACTGCTGTCACTGAACGGTTCGTCGTAGGTGTCGGCGAACCAATCCAGGTCCAACAACGTGTCGACGTCGAGCACCTCTTCGCGCAACACGGCTCCGCAAGCCTTGGCCGATTCGCGTGCGCCTTCGCGCTCGTCGAACGCCGGGTCCGAGAAGCCGATGGTGCACGCTTCTACCGGCCGGCCGAGCGTGCGGGTCATCGAATCGACCACGGCATAGCTATCGACGCCGCCCGACAAGAAGGGCGCCAAGGGCACCTCGCCCATCAGGCGCACCTTGACGGCGTCATCGAGTTGCCGAAGCACTTCCGCGCGGTGCCATTCGCGCGTGTTTTGGTCCGGGGCAAACTGCAACTGCCAGTAGCGCTGCTGCTGGATGCGGCCGTCCTTGATGTGCAGCCAATGGGCCGGCGGCAGCTTGTGCGCCCCTGCAAAGACCGTCAGCGGGTCCGGCACGTAGCGCAACGCCAAGAACTGCGCGACCGCGTCGGCGCGCAACCGCCAACGACGCGGAATCTGACGCAACACCTTGAGCTCGCTACCGAAGGCGAACTGCGAGTCCTGTTCGCACCAATAGAACGGCTTCTTGCCGACGCGGTCGCGCGCCGCGTAGAGCTCATGCGTCTCCTCGTCGACGATGACGAACGCAAACATGCCGCGCAGTTTGGCAGCCAAGCCCGTGCCCCACGCACGGTAGCCGTGCAGCAACACCTCGGTATCGCTGTTGGTCCGAAACGTGACGCCGGTCGCGGCGAGCTCGTCGCGCAGTTCGAGGTAGTTGTAGATCTCTCCGTTGAACGTCAGCCACAGGCGTTCGTCGGGCAACGCCATCGGCTGCGCACCACCTTGCACATCGACGATGGCCAGCCGGCGATGGGCCAGGATGTAGCCACTGCCTTGCCGCATGCCCTCGCCATCGGGGCCGCGATGCACGATCGAATCGTTCATGCGCTGCACCAAGGCGACATCGATTGGCTGTTGGCGGTGAAAACCGAAGATGCCGGCAATGCCACACATCAGCGCCACCTCTTGCGGTTCTTCCAGACTACGCCACCGTTTGGCGCCCCAGGCTTCGCAGCGGATTGTGCCGCCACGGCAGCGCCTGCCACCGCAAGGTCACCGGATCGTGAACGCAAACCTGGCAACGCCACCCTGACCTTGCCGGCTTTTCGCGTCTTGGATTCGGTCGCAGCGCCCAGCTGCGGCGCTTTTCGCAAGGCCGCCCGCGCGCACAAGCTCAGCGCTGCCACCAACGCCAGCCAGTGGTACCAAAGGTCAAAGTGGCCACGATTGAGGAAGAACGCGCCGACCGAGAAGCCGACCGTGGTCGCCTCCATCATGCGAATGTAGTTCCGCGCCCATTCGAGGTCCGGACGGTTGCGACACCGTTTGTAAAGGCTGCCAAGACTCACGAACACGGAGCCCAACACGCCCATGTAGACGAGGAACGCGAGCGTGCCACTCTCCGCCCAGATCTGCAGGTAGCTATTGTGCGCGACGTAGGTGGTCGAACTCGAACTCAGCGGCACCACCGAATAGTCCGGGTAACGCGGCTGGAAGTTGCGCATGCCGACACCCCAGATCGGGTTGTCCTTGATCATCTCGAACGCAGTCGCCCACGCCGTCAGACGAGCACTGGCAGAGGATTCCTTGGTGTCGCCAATCGAAGCGAGGCGATCGAGGATGTCCTGAGGTGCGACGAACGGGAACAGCGCCGCCAAGAACAACAAGAACATCATCGCCCGGAACAGCTTGCCCGAGCGGTAGGCGATCCACAGCGACGTGAAGCTGAGCGCCAAGAACGCCCCGCGGCTGCGCGTCAGCAGCACCGTGACCACCGTCAACATCACGGCCACGCGGGTCGCCCGCCCCACCCACTTCTTCTTCTCGCCGATGCCCAGGTAGTAGAGCAGCGGGATATTCATCACCAGGGCGAGCGCAAAGTCGTTGTTGTCCTCGAGCATGCCGCCCGGACCGCGCAGGATCTGCTTGCCGCCGCCGGTGATCAGGCCCCACGTGCCGCTCTTTACGCCGAAGAATCCGAGGGAGATCGCGATCACCCAGAAGATGCCGCGCAGTCGGTCTTTGCTGTCACACTGGCCCACCGTGAACAACGCGATGACGATGATCTTGATGTACTCGAAGAAGTACTTGTCGGTGTATTCGTCCTGGACCTGCGCCTGGAAGTAGCTGATCGCAATCAGCACCATCAGCGTCATCATCAAGACGGTGCGCGGCTCCCAATGGGTGAACTTCCGCTTGCCTTGTTCGTTGGCGAGCCAGCCCGACAGCATCGCAATCGAGACGAAGAACGACAGGCGCATCGTGCGGGCGAAGCCCCAGCACAAGTCCTGCGGTCGCATGTACGCCAACCAGCTGAACAGCAGCATGCCGATGTACGGCCGCTGGAACGCGGTCGGCATCAACGCCATCACGGCCAGGAAGACGATCAGATCCCGCATTGCTCAGCGCGATCAGGAATCGACCAACAGCACGTTGAGAATATTGCGCACGACCGCCGGCAGGCGGTTCGGATCGAGGTAGAACACCGTCACGATCGCCGTCACCATCAATAGCGCCGCGGCAGCGACGAGCGAGATGCGACGGCGACTGCGCGATGCGTCGTGTCGCTCCATCTCGGTCTCGAGGTGGCTGACGCCGCCCAAGACCGGCACGCCGAGGCCCCGCTCGACGTCCTCAATGGTCTTGAAGGATCCCTGCAAGAAGTCGAACAGCAGGATCAAGGCGATCGCGGCAAACAAGCCAAGCACGCATCCCGACGTCGCCACGACCATGATGTTCGGTTCGGTTGGCGCCGGCGGCACTTGTGCGACGCGGATCTGCTTGACCGGCAAATCGTGGGTCAACTGCGCGTCGATCTTGTTCGCCTCAGTCTCTTCCGCCAATGCCTCTTCGCGCGCCGTCTCCGCCTCCCGGAGTTCCGAGAGCTTGTTCTCGTAGGCCGGGAAGCCATCCTTCAAACGCGCCAGGCGCTGCTCCTCCTTCTCCAAGGCCTTTTCGATCGCGTCGATCTCTGCTTGCAGCTTCGCGAGAACCTTCTTGGCAGCCTCGATCTTCTCCCGCAACTCGGTGTGCTTCGGGTTCGGCACGAGCCCTTCCGCATCGACGGACACCTTGGGCAGCAGCTCCTTGATGTAGGCGACCTGTCGCTCGTAGTCGCGCTTGGCCTTGTACCAGTTGCTCGTCCCTGGGCGGAACGTACTGGTGAACTCCATCATCTTCTTCGCAGCCATCAGGGCGAGCGGCCGGATCTTCTCGTCCTTCAGTGCCAATTCGAACCACATCGCTTCCACTGGTGCAATGCGTGCTGCCGTGTCGTTGAGCCGCTCTTCGTCGAGCGCAATCTCCCTCGCCAGCTTGGCGTGCGCCGCCTTCTTCTCGGTGAGCGCCTTCTTCTCCTCCCCCTGTAGCTCGACTTGCTTGGCGTATTCTCGCTGCTGCGTGTTGATGTTGATCTCGGGATTGATGCCGTATTGACGCTGCAGGATCTGCCGGTCGAGACGGCATTGACGCACGGTTTCCAACGCACGTTCGGCCTTCGCTTTGGCCTCGCGGGCGCGCTGCCGCGCAGGTTCGCGCATTTCGATCGTACGGCGCTTCATCCAAACTTGGACCAGCGTGTTGAGCAACTGCTCCGAGCGCTTGCCGTCCGTATCGCGGTATTCGACCTTGAGCGTCGCATACTCCCGCTTTCGGTCGCCGCCGTTCTGTTCGATGACCTTGACGCGCGACTCGACGCCACGTGCGAACTGCTGCTGCGTGAACTCGTCGGCCGACGTGTATTCTTGCCACTTCAATTCCCGGATCGCGTCTTCGACGTACAGCGGAATCGAGCTGCGAGCAGTATCTACGACCAGCTTGAACGGATTATCTCGGTCTTCGGCGCCCGTCGGAAACTGCTGGTGCAGCAGCGTCGTCTGGGCGACGTAGAAGCGCGGAATGAAGAACGCGACCAGCCCGCCAATCATCAACCCGAGCACGGAGACCGGCACGACCCGCCAACGGCGACGTTTGACCAGGTCGACGTAGCGACGTAACGACAGCTGCGGCAGGTCGGCTTGCGTCATCGCTGGCCGCCCGCGTGGTCGTTCGCTAGCAAGGAGCTAGCTGGTCTGTTGGAAATGCGCATCGGATCTCGGACCTCTCTAGAAACGGAAGAACAAGCGATCGCTCTTTCCGGTTAACGCGTCGTAGGCGAACGTGATCTGCGCCGCCCCCAACATCGTTCGCACAGCCAAGGACACCGGCTGCAGCAAGCGTTCAAAGAACCGACCGATCATTCCGATGAACGTCGGCGGTACATACAGGATGTCGCGCTCGCGAATTTGGTAGTTCGACGCGGTGTAACCGGTCGTCAGCATCTCGCGCAAATTGACATCGATCACCAGCGGATGCTCCGCGTCGGGGCGAATCAGGTAGACCCGGCCCAGGTTGGCGAGCGTCGACCAGCCGGTGCGGAACATCGCGTCGATCAGGGTCATGTCGGAGGTCAACGGGATCGGGCCCTTCAACCGCACTTCGCCAATCGCATAGAAGAACTTGCTGCCAGCAACGCGAGCCTGCAGATCGACATCGAACTGCAACACCGAGCGCAGCTGGGTGCGCACCAGTGCCGCCAACTCGGCCTCGGTCTTGCCCAGTGCATACACCGGGCCAACTAGCGGCACGAAGATGGTGCCATCGATCGCGACCGGTTGCGGCTGGGCCAACAACGCCAACTGCTCGGCCCCGGGTTGCAACAACACCGAGGGCGGCACGATGAACGCCACCTGGTCAAAGCCGCCAAGGTAGTTCTCGCGGGTTGCATCGCCGTTGGCGCGCGAGCCGAAGCCCTTCTCGTGCCGCAACTCGCGGATGCGCTTGTCCTCAAAGCCGCCGCAACTGGTGAGCGATGCCAGCAATAGCAGCAACAGGCAGCTAAGACGGCTGGACATACGGTTGGGGGATGAGTTGAAGTCGTTGATCACGATTTGGTTTGCCTCGCAAAGCTAATGTTCCACTGCATCCTAAAAGACGCAAGCCCCGGAGCAATCACTGCCTTGACGAACGTCGGCATCATCGGAAGTTCAGGGCACCGAACCTGACCACCGACGCTGCGTTTTGCCCCAGTGGCGTCGGGATTTGTACCCGCTTGGGACGAGGCGCCTTCCCCTAATCACTAGCGAACCCGTACAAACCAGCCATGCGATGGGTGCTCACCCTCTTCCTGGTCCTCGGACTGGGCCTGACGTTCTTCTGGCTGCTTGATCCGAACGGCACGACGCCACCGCCCCCGAGCAACAGCGCAACATCCGAAGGCACCGGATTTACGAGCAGTGGAGTCTCGGCGGGTGGCTCGGCCGTCAGCGCCGACTTCGATGGCTCCACCGACGGCGCTCCCGATGAAGCACCCCTGGTGCGCGAGGATGGCACCCCAGTCGACACCTCCCAGCCCGGCCCCACCGTGCTGGTGGTTCGCGGCGAACAACAAGAACCGGTCGCCAACGCGATCGTCTGTTTTCTCGCCCAAGGCAACAACCGCTACTCCACTCGCGGCCGCAGTGAGATGTCGTTCTTGACCAACGATGGCCAACGGCGACAAAGCACGCGCTGGGAAGGACCCGAACTGTTTGGCAAGCGATTGCGCACCGACCAATTCGGCAAGGTGCAGCTACCGAGCGGCAAGGATCGCTGGTTGTGCTCCGCCATGAAGGATGGCGAGTTCGGCTTCCAGGTACTACCGGCACGACTCGGCAACCACACGATCACGCTGGGGCCTGATGAAGAGTTGCTGATCGTGGCCAAGCACTCGGGTTCGCCCGAACGCCCGGCCGCAGGGGTCGCCGTCGCCGTGGCGCAGGAGTACAAGACCAACCGCACCTCGCGTATCTGGCGTGGCACGACGGACGAACGCGGCCACGCGATCGTGCGCCATCTGCAACTGCTGCGTCGCGATGTCGCCAAGGGAGTGCCGAAGGACTTCACCGAACGGTTCGCGGCGTTCGCAATGATCCCTTCGTCACCGCCTACGACCGCCGAGTTTGAGGGCCGACCGCTGAAACAGAAATCGGTGCAACTGGCGTTGCCGCCACAAGGATCGATTCTGGCGACGCTGGTCGACCACTCCGGCAAGCCGCTGCTGTCGCCGGCACGCATTGGCTTCGGCGCACCACCACAACCACAAACGCCCGGCGATCTGCGTATCCACTCGGGCTACTTCAACCACACCGTCGCGAAGCCGGTGGGGTCGGCCCCGATCGAGATTCCCTACGCGCAGGTCGGCATGAACATCCAGCTGTCAGCGCGCTACCCGCACGACCGACGATCGGCGCAATCCGAAAGCACCATGGGCCCCACCAAAGTGGGCCAGAGAGTTGCGATCGAGATTCCGCCGCTTGCCCGGCACACGGTGTTTGCCGGCCGATTCCTGCACGCCAGCGGCCGAGGGCTAGCGTCCCAAAAGGTCGCGCTCACGATCTGGCGCGACGACAAGGTGATCAGCACGGCCAGCGCCGACACGATCGACGACGGCCAATGGGATTTGGTGCTGTCTAGCCGCCCTGAGCAAGCGCGATGGCGCCTGGAGTTCCGTTACCACCAACTAGCTACCGACGACGACACCACCGACACCTGGCTCGGCGCCATCGCCGAGCTGCCAGCGTGGCCGCCGGGCAAGCGCATGGAACTGGGCAACATCGTGCTCGGCGAATTGCCGCCATTGGCTGCCGGGATCGTGGTCGACGACGAAGGCAACCCGATTGCCAACGCATCGGTCAACATCCAGCAGGAGCAACCACAGGCGGCCAAGAAGTCCGGCACCAGCAACGTTCGCTTCGGACCGAACAACGGGGAGATCGTCTATCGAATGGGTGTTCCTACTGTCCGCAACTTCGGCTCCCGCGCCGAACCTTGGCGCTCGGTGCGCAACCTTGCCGCAAGAACCAACGCCGATGGAACGTTCCGCATCCATGCACCGATGCCAACCGGCATCTTGCGTGTCTTCGCGGACACCGGCGACCATGCCTCGCAATCCGTGCCACTTGCCGGGCCGAACACCAATCTCCGCATCGTGCTCGCGCGCAATGGCGTGCTGATGGGACGCGTGCTCGTGCCCGAGTGGCTACCGGACGGTGCCGTCACCGTGTCGGTGCGCGCCCAGCAACCGCACGAGGGACGTGCCAGCAACGCCACGAATCGCATCAACAAGGGCAACGACGGCAAGTTCGTGTTGCAGCCGCTGCGTCCAGGCCGCTACGAGGTGCTGGTCAAGATGCGCAACCTGAAGGCCCCGATGGCAACGGTCGTCGATGTCGTCGTGAAACCCGGGATCAACAACGACCCCCGCCTGCAACCACTCGATCTGCGGCAAGCACTGTTCCGCTACCACCTGCGCGCATTCGACGATGGCGGCCAGCCGTTCGCGCTCGACGGCCCAATCCAGGCACGCTTCCAACAGCCCGACGGCAGCTTCGTCGAATCCGGATTCCGCTGGCAGGGCGGCAAGGCCGAGATGATCAGCGTGCACCCATCTGCCGAACTGACGTTCTTCGGCCGCGGCTTCGAACCAAAGAAGCAGCAATATGGGCCAGGCGATCACGACGTGTTCTTGACCAAGTTGCGCCCGGCGCTGGTCCAGGTCGCCGGCGCCCGCGGGCTGTCGGGCCCGACCCGCAAAGTGCGCATCTCGGCGATCTTGATCGGCGATACCGACTTGCCGTCGTCACTGCGTGGCGTCGATCAAATCACCGGAAGGAGCTTCTCGTTCGCGCGTTGGGATCTCGGACGATCCAGCGGCGGTTGGCTGGAGCAAACCGACCTGGTCGAGATTCCGCTAATGAAGGCCGGCAAATACCAACTGCTGTTCCGTGCCCACGCGACCGAATCGACCAAGACGCCACAAACGTCGGTAACACTCGGAACCTTCGAGCTGAAGCCCGATGGCACGACGATCACCAACGTGCCGCTCAACGTGCAGGCGATCTCGGACGCGCTGCGCGCGATCGACAAGCAGTGGCAAGAACGTCTCGCCCGCAACAAGAAGCGCAGCAATCGCTAAGCATGGTGCGCATGGTTGGGGCTAGAGTGCTGGCTCATGGAACGACAGCGCATCAACTCCGGGTCGACGTTTGAACAACAAGCCGCCTATTCGCGAGCGGTGGTCTGTGGCGACGACGTCTTCGTCTCGGGCACGACCGGCTTCGACTACAACGCGATGACGCTCGCCGACGACGTCGTGGCCCAATGCCGAAAGACCTTCGACAACATCGAGGCGGCCCTGCAGCAAGCCGGTGCCTCGCTGCGCGATGTTGTGCGCGTCACCTACATCCTGCCGGACCCGGCCGACTTCGAGAAGTGCTGGCCCGTGCTGCGAGAACGTCTCGGCGAGGCACCCCCGGCGGCGACCATGTTTGCCGCGCCGCTCGTGGATCCACGCATCAAGATCGAGATCGAGGTCACCGCGCGAAAGCGCCGATAGGAACGAGCACTGTGCGACCCCTACTACTTCTGACGTTGCTGCTGCTTACCAGCGCTTGCACGGGCTTCCGCGAAGGCATGCCCGGCGTGTTCCGATCCTCGTTTGCGCGCGAAGAGCAGATGATCCGGCGAATCGAGCAGAACGGCATCCGCAGCGTCTTGTGCCTGCGCGGCGGCCGCACCGCGCGACAATCCGAACGGGCCTCCCTAGCCGGCGGCGCGAGCTTCACCGCGGTGCCGATCTCGGCCAAAAGCGCGCCGCGTCCCCAGGCACTGCTGCGCATGTGGCACGTCGCGGCCACGGCCGAACGCCCGATCATGGTGCACTGCCGCGCCGGCGTCGATCGCACCGGGTTGGCGCTGGCGATCATCGCCCTGCATGACACCGGCGACTTCGCGCTGTCACGCGAACAGCTGGCGTTCTTGCCAAATGGGCACCTCGCCGCATTCGGCACGGAAGCCATGGACCAGGTGCTCGACGATTTCGAACCGTTTCACGGCGTACTAGCGTTTCCGGACTGGGTCGAACGGATCTACAC
>TARA_R110002072_G_scaffold6176_2_pt1 | contig 26290 bp, 23 predicted proteins | sample TARA_R110002072 | Tara Oceans TARA_R110002072 (sample SAMEA4397118) | marine metagenome | biome: Polar Biome; feature: [SRF] surface water layer (ENVO:00010504); material: water (ENVO:00002006), including particulate matter (ENVO:01000060) such as... | depth 5 m | reverse complement strand
GGCAACTGGGTTCAGCTCGCCATCCTCGATCCATCGACCTCCACCGTTCAGCGATACATCAACGGACACTTTGAACCACACGTCGTCGCCGATCGTGAGATCCCAACGGTTCAGTCTTCGATGCATTGGTACCGTGGTCAGCGCGACCACCTCGGGTTTGCGACCGTCCAAGAACCAGAGATCAAAACGCCTGTGAGTTCATCCGAATCCGACGCAAACACATCGGAGGTTCTGGTATGAACACCCTGGACATCTTCTTCCATGTATTGGGCACCGCCGTTGTCGCCAGCCCCGTGCTGCTGCTTGCGGTCATGGGGTTGACCTTGCTGTTCAATCGACCGCTCAGCGAAACGGCGACTGTTCGGCTCACGCAGACCTCAGTGTTGCTTTCTCTCATTCCTGCAATCGCGATTTTGATCACGATGTTGGCGACAGGGATCCGCAACGTTCCGATCGAGTTTGGGAATTGGGTGACGATTCCCGAACAAGCCTTTCACTTTCACTTGAAGTTCACCTTCGATCGCCTGAGTATTCCGTTCTTGATGCTCTCGTGTGTGTTGTGCGGCGTCGTCGGAGAGTTCACGCGACGATACTTGCATCGCGAACAGGGCTTTGCGCGGTTCTTCTTGTTCTACGCCATCTTCTATTGCGGGATGGTTTTGTCTTCGTTGGCGGGCACCATCGAAACGCTATTCGTTGGATGGGAGATGGTGGGGCTGTCGTCGGCTCTGTTGATCGCCTACTTCCACGAACGGGAAAATCCGGTTCGAAATGGCCAACGCGTTTGGACGATTTATCGGCTCTCGGATGCCGCCTTGTTGATCGCCGCGATCACGATGCATCACATGGTCGGTGAGGGCGACTTTGGCGGGCTGATGAATTCAGGAATCTGGCCGGAAGGAACCGCGGCAGTGACTTCATCCCAAGCTTTGCTGGTTGGAACGTTGCTACTGATCGGTGCAGCAGGGAAATCGGCACTCTTTCCATTCAGTGGTTGGTTGCCGCGTGCGATGGAAGGACCAACTCCGTCGAGCGCAATCTTTTACGGGGCTTTGTCGGTGCACTTGGGTGCCTATCTGTTGCTTCGTCTCAGTCCTTTGTTGGAAGCATCTCTCGCATTGCAAATGATGGTGCTATCCCTCGGATCAATTTCGGCTATCGGAGGTGCCTTGATGTCTCGAGTGCAAACCGATGTCAAGACATCGCTCGCGTATGCGTCGCTGACTCAGGTTGGGATCATCGTCGTCGAAATCGGATTGGGCCTGCGTTACCTCGCACTCATTCACATCATGGGACATGCGACCTTGCGAACGATGCAGTTGCTCAGGGCCCCCACTCTGCTTCGCGACTACAACGACCTCGAGAACAAGATCGGGTCTCGCTTGCAGCAACAATCCTGGTCAGGCGTGGGCTGGTTGCCAAAACCAATCCAACGTTGGTGTTATCGATTCGGATTTGACCGAGGCTTCATGGACATCGCTCTGGATCGCTGGATCGCGGGACAGTTCGTGGGTTGCTTCCTCGCCTGCAATCGAATGGAAGAACGGATCACTCGCTTTCTTTCGCGAGAACCTGAGCCGAACGTAGATAGTGATGAGTCAGGTTTCGACGACAGCACGCCGCAAGATATCTCCACCGCCGCATAGGAATCTCCTTCGTTGTCCGAACTGCATTTCCCATGGATCGAATGTTCGATTCTCGTTCCGCTGCTCGGCGCGGTGTGGCTGCAACTTCGCAGTAACAATGAACGCGCGCTGCGCGACACAGTTGTCATTTGCGTTGCGACATTGTTGCTGACGATCGGCGAACTGGTCGACTTCACCATGGTCGGCACGTTCGAAGCGCACGATCACTGGCAATTCCTCAGCTGGATTTTTCCGCCGGACGTTTTTGTGATCGACGAGCTGAGCGCGTTCCAGCTGCCGTTGGCCGCTTTGATTTTCATGGTCATTGTGCTGTCGACGCTTCGCACCAAAGCGCCCCGGTTCTCGTTGGAACTGGCGTTGATCTCTGAGTCATTGGTGTTGGCGACCTTCAGTTGTCGCGCATCATGGATATTGATCGCATTGCTGGTCGCTTCCACCATTCCGCCTTTCTTAGAACTGCGGCGTCGCCAGCGTTGCACACGAATCTATTGTTTGCATATGGGCCTTTTTGCTGCTCTGTTGGTCGTTGGCTATGGATGGTTGACACTGGTCGACTCCGGCACCACCGCCATTCTAATTCCGGGTGCGTTGCTGACCGCCGCGGGACTGCTTCGAAGCGGCATTTTCCCGTTGCATCTGTGGATGACGGATCTGTTTGAAAAGGCCACCTTTGGCACCGCGATTTTGCACACAACTCCGTTGGTCGGCGCGTACGCGGTGATGCGATTGGTTTTGCCGATTGCGCCTTCTTGGGCATTGCAAAGCATCGCGGTCTTGTCCTTGTTCACGGCGGTGTATGCCGGTGCAATGGCATTGGTGCAATCGGACGCTCGCCGAATGTTTTGTTTTTTGCTTCTGTCTCAGTCCTCGCTGATTTTGGTTGGACTGGAATTGGTCACTCCTACCGGACTGACCGGTGCGTTGAGTTTGTGGTTGTCGGTGGCCATGTCGCTGACTGGATTTGGAATCACGTTGCGATGCATCGAAGCGAGAATCTCTCGTTTCTCGTTGGATGAATTCCACGGTCTCTATGCACAGATGCCGATGCTGGCAGGATTCTTCCTGTTGACCGGGCTCGCATCCATTGGATTCCCCGCAACGATCGGGTTCGTTGGAATGGAACTGCTGATCGAAGGTGCGGTGGAGGTCTATCCGTTGGTCGGAACGATGGTGGTGATCGCGACGGCGTTTTGCGGCATCGCAGTCTTACTCGCCTACTTTCGAGTTTTCACCGGTCGCGAAAACCGAACGTTGGTTTCGATGCGGGCTCGTCCCGCCGAACGTTTCGCGATCTTGCTGCTGACGTTGTTGCTGCTCGGGGGCGGTTTGTACCCACAACCGGGAATCGCTTCGCGTTATCACGCCGCGAAAGAACTGACGCGTTTGCGTCACGATACACCACCGGATGACGTTCCAGCCCATGCCGCGTCGCGTGGGCACTCATCCCCGGCGGCGAACATACCCGAATGAAGTCTTGCTAGACTTTGGAACGGCGGTCACGCAAACGGTCAGTCGGCGCGAAATCATTGGCGCGGCGGCACGACGGTTGGGCAGCGTGCGTCCAACAAGCAACGTTCCAACACCGGGCAATCGAAATTGAATCAGCGTGTTTTTCTGTGGAGTTTGACGTCATCTTTGGCGGGGTTTCTGTTCGGCTTTGACACGGTCGTCATTTCCGGAGCCGAAAAAGCCATCCAGGGTCTGTGGGCGTTGGGTGATTTCCAACACGGCCTTGCCTTGAGTGCCGCGTTGTGGGGAACCGTCATTGGATCGTTGATCGGCGGTTGGCCGACTGACAAATTTGGACGCAAAACGACGTTGCTCTGGATCGGGATTCTTTACTTGGTCTCAGCGATCTGGTCAGGTTTTGCGACCGACGTCTTTTCGTTCATGATCGCCCGATTCATCGGCGGTTTGGGAGTAGGTATTTCCACCGTCGCGGCTCCGCTCTACATCTCCGAAATCTCGCCGCCGGAACATCGCGGGACGCTGACTGGATTGTTCCAATTCAACATCGTCTTTGGAATCATGGTCGCGTTCGCATCCAACTACCTGATTGGTACGTGGGGCGGCGAGAATGCTTGGCGATGGATGTTGGCGGTGGAAGCGGTCCCCGCGTTGATATTCACCGCCATGTGCTTTTCGTTGCCATTCAGTCCTCGATGGTTGATCGCGGTCAAGAAAGACCAAGCGGCCGGCATGTCGGTTTTGAAGCAATTGCGTCCAGAAGCGTCCGATGACGATGTGCAAAAGACGGTCGATGAAATAGTCGCGTCCGTCCGTGCCGAGTCCGACCTGACTCCCGCGGAACCGTTTTGGAGCCGGCGATTGTTCACTCCCATATCGATTGCTTTCTTGGTCGCGTTTTTCAATCAGCTTTCTGGCATCAATGCCGTGCTGTACTTCTCGCCGCGAATCTTTGAGTTGGCCGGGATGGGCGAACAAGCCGCTCTTTTGCAATCGATCGGGATTGGCGTCACCAACCTGATCTTCACCTTCGTGGGTTTGTACTTGATCGACCGATTGGGTCGTCGCACGTTGTTGCTAATCGGATCGGCGGGCTACGTCCTGTCGCTTGGAACGTGCGCGTACGCCTTTCAGTCCGAAACGTTCAGCATCGTTCCCGCGTGTATTTTTGCCTTCATCGCGGCGCACGCGATGGGGCAGGGTGCGGTCATTTGGGTGCTAATCTCGGAAGTCTTTCCCAACGAACATCGCGCCGCGGGTCAATCACTGGGCAGCTTCACGCACTGGATCTTTGCAGCATTGCTGACGCTTGTTTTCCCGGCCGTGGTGGAAACGTTCCATCCCGCTGCCATCTTTGGGTTCTTTTGCTTCATGATGGTCTTGCAAGGACTTTGGGTCATCACGATGCTGCCAGAAACCAAAGGTATCTCGCTGGAGCAAATGGAAACGAAACTCGGAATTCGCGTCTGAGCGAGCTCAGGCAATCTGGCCGCTGCACACGGGCCGAATAGCAGTCTCGATCTTGCACTGATTGCGCCCGCCTTTCTTGGCGGCGTACAGGGCCAAATCCGCCCGGCGAAAAGCAGAACGGCTGTCATCAGAAGCCAGCACACATGTGCCGCCGACACTGACGGTCACTCGAATGTTTTCAGGGTGGAAGTCCAACCGCTCGATCGCTTTTCGATGCTGCTGTTGAAGCGTTCCGAGTTCATCAATGGTGGTGTTGCCAAAGATGATCGCGAATTCTTCGCCACCGATTCGAGCCACCAGATCACCTGGGCGACTGGCGTCACGAAGCGCTTCGCCGACCTTGCAAATGACGTGGTCGCCCAAGTCGTGTCCGCGGGAATCATTGATTGATTTGAAACAGTCGATGTCGACGATGGCCACGCAGAACGGCACGCCGCTTTCTGAAAGTGTTTCCAATCGATTTTTGAATTCGATGTCGCAGCGTCGACGATTCGCGATTCCCGTCATCGAATCCAGAAGGGAAGCCTCTTGGAGTTCCAGCATCTGTCGCTGACGCAAAATGGCATGGATCGTCAATCGTGTCAGCAAGTGATCCTTCAGGTCATTCTTGGACAAGAAGTCCTGAGCCCCCGCTTCGATTGCGGCGAACCCGGTTTCCACGCGATCGTCGCCGGTTTGGACAACGATAGGAATCGATGTGACTCGTTCTCGAATCGCGCGAATCGATTGCAGTCCGCTGCTGTCGGGCAATCCTAGGTCCAGCAGGACAACGTCGAATTCCGATTGGCCGGTCTTCTCAAGTGCTTCGCTGAGCGAAGACGCTCGAACGATCTCGGCATCGAACATCGTGGAGCGTTGGAACACCCGTGTGATGAACATCGCATCCAAGTCATTGTCTTCGACCAACAACAAGCGAAGAGATTCGATGGGCATAACTTAGGATCAGTCCGTGAAATGGGTGCCGAGGTTTGAGAGTCTGGTCAAACGTAGGACACAGTCGGGACTTCGAAGGCAACTAACCCAGTAAACCCAGGAATTGGTCAATTTCGGCGGGATCCGTGCAGAATGAGGTCACGAATCGGTACATGGCGTGCCCCTCAGGTGGGTCCGTCGTGGAGTCGTTTGGCGTCGGCCAAGGATAGAAACGAGCCCCCGCCGCCTGCAAACTTTCCGCTCGCGACTTTTCCATCACCACAAACACTTCGTTGGTTTCGTTCTGCCAAGCGAGTTCCGCGGCGGAAGACTTCTCGATTCCGGCGGCCAATCGGGATGCCATCTTATTCGCGTGCCGAGCCAAACCGAGCCAAAGATCATCATCTAGGTAGGCATGGAATTGAGCCGCGATGAAGCGGGTCTTCGAAAACAGCTGCGCCGCACGCTTTCGAATGAATGGCATTTGCTTGGCCAACTCGGGTCGAAAGAAGATGATGGCTTCCGCACACCAGCAACCGTTCTTTGTCCCGCCAAACGACAACACATCCACACCCGCTTTCCAAGTCATCTCCGCGGGCGTCAGATCCAAATGGACGAGTGCATTCGCGAAGCGGGCACCGTCCATGTGAAGCGGCAAGTCGTGGTCGTGGACGATGCCGCTGATCTCCTTCAATTGATCAACGTTGTATACCGTGCCCACTTCGGTCGCTTGCGTGATGCTGACCGCCATCGGTTGTCCGTGGTGAACAAAGTTCGGATCAAACCGTCGCAATTGCTTTTGCAATGCCCGTGGGCAGATCCTTCCCAGGTCTCCGGAGACGGGAGCCAAACGAGCTCCCGAGGTAAAGAATTCGGGAGCCCCACATTCATCTTCGATCAGGTGGGCGTCACGGTGGCAGAGCACAAAGCCACCCGGTCGGTTGACGGCGGACAGAGCCAACGAATTCGCGGCGGTGCCGGTACCGACAAAAAAGACTTCGATATCGGTCTCGAACAAATCGTTGAAACGTTGTTCGAGCCGTTGATCCAGGTCACTCGTCCCGTAGGCGGGCGACATCCCCTTCGCGTGGCGGCTCAAGGATTCCGCAATTGGATCGGCGGCACCGGCCCAATTGTCACTCGCAAAAAACATGAACCGATACCTCGCGAAAGTTTAGCGCATTAGAAAATCATCATCCCGCCACGCGGCTCATCGTATCGCTTTCTTGTGCCAACAAATAGTAGAACGTGACGCGACATTTTGACTTGTCGCCCTGCATGATCTTGCAAACCTTCGCGATGGCCGCGTCAGCTTCTTCGGATGTCAGATCGAGGTTCACGGAACAGTAGCCACGTTTGATGCCGGCCAGTTCGTCCGGGTCAGTGGCCGCGACGATTGCTGAGTCACGGTTCGCCAAAGCCAACCGCAGATGGTTGGCCAAAGATTCCACCGCGTCTTCGCTGGGATTCGGCACGTACTTCTTGACGTTGGCCATGTATTTTTCGATGTCCATCTGTCTCTACTTCATGGTTAAAAGGAGCGGAAGCGACCACCCGTTTGTAGTGGACTGGGATCGTCAAAACAACCTTGCAAGCGATCGCTGTTAATTCTGCAACCACTGAACTAGATTGGTCGCTCCTATCACCCCCTCGAGGAGTTCCAACACCATGCAAGTGTGTAGATTTCGCAAGTTTCTTACGCAACAAACAGTCTTTGCTTTGGCTGTCACGGCCACTTGGTGCGTCAGTGCCACGGCCCAAAAACCAGACGCTGTCTTCACAGAAGCGAACGGTTTTGTGAAAGTCGAAGCGGAAGACTTTGCTTCACAAACCAACACCGACAAACGCGCCTTCTATCTGACAACCGTTGAATCGACTCCTTCGGTGCAACCCGATGGGGATCCTTCTCATGCGTCCGATGCCAGTGGCGGAGCGTACTTGGAAATCTTGCCGGATACACGGCGGACACACGCTGACAAACTGATTCACGGAACCAACTTTTCGCCGAAACCCGGCAAAATGGCTGTGCTGACCTATCGCGTGAATGTACAGACTCCCGGTCGTTACTACGTTTGGGTCCGAGCGTATTCGACCGGCAGCGAGGACAACGGTTTGCACGTTGGCATCGATGGCACCTGGCCCGATTCAGGGCAACGCCTGCAATGGTGCCAGGGTAAACACTCCTGGTATTGGGACAGCAAGCAACGAACCGAGGCTCAACACTGCGGTGAGCCCGGCAAGATTTTTCTCGACATTCATGAGCCCGGCGAACACAAAATTCATTTCTCCATGCGAGAAGACGGGTTTGAGTTCGATCAATGGTTGATGACGACCGACAGCAACTTCCAACGACCTCCGGCGGGCAAGTCGAACAAGCCCAAGGAAAATGCCACCGCACAAGTCCTTTCGCTTCCCGCAAAGGAGTTTGAATTTAAATCTGGTGGTTACTACTTGGACCAAGGCAAATGGTTGGCAATCAATCCTGATAAAAACCAATCCGCTGCTGCGAAGAAGGTCTTTCCTTTCCCCAGCGGTCGCTATGACGTCACGTTGAAAGCGGTCGGCGAGAACGACGGTCAATCCACCTACTTGGTTTCGGCTGACAAAGAATCGGTTGGCTCCTTCACTTGTCCGATGGCGGACCAAACCTTCGCCGAAGGCAAACAGTTCCACAAAACGTTTGCAAACGTTCAGATCACCGAAGGAGCTGAATTAGAAGTCTCTTCCAAGACCGCATCCGCAGATGGAGCAGAATACAGTCGTGCCCGTTGGAGCGAACTGACGTTTACTCCAGCCAATGAGTCGACCGCGAAGGCGGCAGCCAATTTCGCGAAAGAGCACAACCTCGTTGCCGCGAAGGCAGCCACTGAGTCCAAGTCCAATGATCGCACCGGCAGCCCCACGAAACCAGTCAGTGATCAACCGCTTCAAATGCCTCGCGAAAAAGATGGCGATGGTAGCGTTCAGGTCACCGGAGAAAAACGCATGTGGCACAAGGTCACTGTCACCCTCAGCGGCCCCTACGCTCACGAGCAAGACAACACTCCGAACCCATACTTGGATCATCGGATGGAAGTCGAATTCAAACATGAGAGCGGCAAGCAATACTTGGTACCGGGATACTTTGCCGCCGACGGCAATGCTGCCAACACGTCCGCGGAATCGGGCACCAAGTGGCGAGCAAATTTTGCTCCTGATGAAACAGGCCAGTGGACCTATACCGTTCGTTTCGAGACCGGAAAAAATGCTGCGATCAACCGCGATGCATCGGCCGAAGCGGTCTCTCCATTTAATGGAAAGACCGGCAAGTTCAATGTCGCAAAGACGAACAAGTCCGGACGCGACTTCCGTGCTCATGGTCGACTTCAATACGTCAACAAATCGCACCTCCAATTCGCGGGAACCGGTAAGTACTTCCTCAAAGCGGGTGCGGACGCTCCCGAAACGCTGCTTGGTTATGCGGAATTCGATGGAACCGTCGCTGGCAAACCCGGCAAAGTTCCATTGAAGAAGTATCAACCGCACCTTGGTGATTGGCGTCGGAGTGACCCGACTTGGAAAGACGGACAAGGCAAGGGATTGATCGGTGCGGTCAACTACCTTTCATCAAAGGGTTGCAACGCGTTTTCTTTCCTGACCTACAACGCGGGCGGGGACGGAGACAACGTTTGGCCTTTCATCCAACGTGATGACAAACTTCACTATGACTGCAGCAAGCTGGATCAGTGGGGCATTGTCTTTGACCATGGAACTCAAAACGGCATGTACCTGCACTTCAAGTTGCAGGAAACCGAGAACGATGACCATCGACAAGGCCAGAAGGCCAATGGCTTCAAGCCCGAATCGCTTGACGGTGGCAAACTCGGCTCCCAGCGAAAGCTGTACTTGCGAGAGATCATTGCTCGATTCGGCCACAACTTGGCCTTGAACTGGAACCTCTCCGAAGAGACCACACAAACCACCGACGAACACCTCGCGATGCTGAACTACATCGAAGAGATGGATCCCTATGGTCACAATCGTGTCTTGCACACTTTCCCCGGTGAGCAAGACAAAAAGTACGATCCGTTGCTCGGTGACAAGTCGAATTTGACCGGTGTGTCTCTGCAAAACAGCCACATCAAAGACACTCATTGGCAAACGGTGAAGTGGAGCGAGAAAGCCCGCGAGGCTGGAAAGCCTTGGGTGGTGGCCTTTGACGAATCGGGATCGGCCGCCCACGGTCAGTGCCCCGACCTTGGTTACCGTGGCTACGACGGTCACGACAAGACCGGCAAAATGACCTACACCCAGCACGAAGTCCGCAAGCAAACGTTGTGGGGCAACTTCATGGGCGGTGGCGGCGGAGTCGAATACTACTTCGGCTACCAATACGCTGAGAATGATCTTGGTTGCGAAGATTGGCGAAGCCGCGATCAAAGCTGGGACGCTTGCCGGGTCGCCATTGAGTTCTTCCAAAACAACTCGATTCCGTTTTGGGAGATGGTCAACGCTGACGAGTTGGTTGGCAATGAGAAGCACGACAACTCGAAGTATTGCTTGGCCAAAGCCGGCGAAGAGTACGTCGTTTACTTGCCCAACGGTGGCACCACCTCGATCGACTTGAGCGATGCGGACGGCGAGTTCCAAGTTCATTGGTACAACGCTCGCATCGGCGGCGATCTTCAATCGGGGTCCGTCAAAACGGTCTCCGGCGGTGGTTCCGTTGAGATCGGGAATCCTCCCGCGGATGCAGATCAGGACTGGGCGGTGTTGCTACGGAAGTAGTTCGCCTTGAACAATCCGAATGGCCCGGCGCAATTGCGCCGAGGCCATTTTTTTTGCGCGGTCATCAACTCGAAACAACAACGTCAGGATCGGTTCACCGGTTGCGACGCGTGTGCGTTCCGGCGGTAGGTCAGCAAGTTCGATGGTGATTGATTCTGCACGCAACCGCTTTCGAATCGTTGGAACGTCGACGACGCCTTTTTGGTTGGCAAACACGATTCGCTTGATCCACTGACTGCGAGTGCTCGACGATGACCAATCTGTTGACTCGGACAGCCAATTCAATCGGCTTGCGGGGTCACCACCATCGATCGCTTCGAGGTGCATTCGCATCAACGAATCGTCCGGGCCAACCCATCCAGCATCGGTTGCCAATCGCTCGATCACTTCGCACGACGCACTCGGACGAGCATTCAGTTCCAACAACCACCATCGTCCCGTCGCATCGCGAATGAAGTCGAGGTTGAACAATCCTCGAAGCGAGAACGACTTTGCAACTTGTTCACTCAGGGTCTGCAAATGACGCCAGGGCACCTCGCTGACACCGACGCCCCCGATTTGTGAGACCGGTCCTCGAGAGCCAGAGTAGACAAACGGCCGATCACCGAACCTTTGGTGCAGCCCAACGGTGAGCCCTAACATGCGAGTCTGGTTGGCACTCGCGATCGCCACCAACCCGTACGAGCGCCCGGTGATGCGTTGCTGCAGCCATCCATCACTCGATTCTAAGATTGACTCCGTGGATGTCGGTACCGAACGAATCCCCATTCCTCCGGTCGAGTTGGCCTGCTTCCAAAGCCAGCGAATGGGTCGCCCCGACGTCTCGGCAATCAGGTCGGCAGCGGAAATGTCATCGCAATTCGATCCGGCCAAACGGCATCGTCCGGCGGAGCACTGGTAGGTGAGCGGAGTCGCAACGGGGAATTCGCCAGAATCTGACGCAGCGGCGATTTCGCGAACGATTGCCTGCAGGCGATTCCATTGTTGCCAAGAATTTCCCCCGCCGGAAATCTGGAGTCCGCCGACACGAATCACGCGTGCGGCATGAAAATTCGCGACTGATTCGATCTGCTGCGACAGATTTTCCTGGGATTCTTCGCCAGCCCGAAAAGGATGAAATTGGTCGCAAACCATTCGGGTGTCAGAATCGCCAAACCAATCCAGACCAATGACCCGGGAATTTGGCATGCCACGCCGCAGTGACTGCGCAGCCCAGCGGACAGATGCCCCCGCCAGCAGAATCGCGGGGCGGTTTTCACCGTCGCGGGGGTTTGTTACCGTTTCGAGCCTGCCCGACCCACCCATCGCCATTGGTGTGTTCATCCTGCGTGTGGGGTAAGGACCATGTGTTCCCACCGGTAACTCTTTGGGCGTTTGTTTCCCCTCTCAAAGGCATCTTGTCATGCAATTCCACATTGGTGAATCCCTCGTCGGTGACGGCAACGAAATTTCTCACATCGATCTGATGATCGGTAGCAAGGACGGACCTGTTGGCGCCGCGTTCGCCAACGCTCTGGCAAACCAAAGCGAAGGCCACACCAACCTGTTGGCCGTTCTTGAGCCCAACGTGGCCGTGAAGCCATCGACTGTGATGGTGACCAAGGTCACGATCAAAGGCATGAAGCAAGCCGTCCAAATGTTCGGACCTGCTCAAGCCGCGGTTGCACAAGCTGTTGCCGATGCCGTCAGCGAAGGCATCATTCCAAAGGACCAGTGCGAAGATCTGGTTTGCGTCTGCGGCGTGTTCATTCACCCAGCAGCCGAAGATGACGAAAAGATCTACAAGTACAACTACGAAGCCACCAAGGACGCTCTGAAGTCGGCGATGCAAGGCAAGCCATCGGCAGACGACATGCTGGCGAAGAAGGACACCGCAGCTCACCCATTCAAGGGCTTCTGAGCCAACGCTTTTGTCCAAAGCAAACGACGAACAAGCTTCGGGTGAGAACCCGGAGCTTTTCTTTTGCCTTCAAAGAAGTTCTCCTCAACAGCAACGGTCGCGACGATGTCTAAGAAAATCCTTCTTCAACTGGACGTGGATCCTCATCCCAGTTCGTTCGATGCCGTGGTTGCGGTGGATGCGGGCGTCGATCACTTGCTTCCGTACGGCAACGTGGAAAGCGAGGCAGTCGAATCGCTGGTCCACGGGGCCATGTTCACGCGGGGCGGCGACGACCTGAAGAACACGGCTCTGTTCATCGGCGGAAACGACGTTGTGAAAGCCGAAGCAATCTTTCGCAGCGCCCAAAAGGCGTTCTTCGGCCCCGTCCGCGTGTCGGTGATGCTGGACGCTTCGGGATGCAACACCACCGCCGCCGCTGCGGTCGCCTCCGCCTCCAAGCACGTGTCACTGGATGATTGCACGGCGGTCGTGCTGGGAGGCACCGGCCCGGTTGGCCGTCGTGTCGCACAAATGTTGGCACGACAAAACGCCAACGTGTTGCTGACAAGCCGATCTCTGAACCGAGCCGAAAGTGCCTGCAAGGAGATTGGCGAGCAGGTCAGCTCAGGCAACCTCGAAGCCGCCGCTCCCGAGAACCAAGACGACTTCAAAGCGTTGCTTGAACGAGCCGATGTGATTGTCGCCAGCGGAGCCGCCGGCGTGGAACTGGCTTCGAAGGAGTTGATCCACAGTTTGTCCAAGCTACGAGTTGCCATCGACCTCAACGCGGTACCGCCCGCCGGGCTCGGTGGCGTCGAGGCGTTCGACAAAGCCAAGCCGCTTCACGAAGGCCAGGAGGATGGTCCCGTCGCGTATGGCCCGATCGGTGTCGGCGGTTTGAAGATGCGGACTCACAAAGCCGCCATTGCCAAACTGTTCACATCGAATTCGCTGGTCCTGGACGCGGACGAGATCTACGACCTGACGATCGAACAAATGAATCGTTGAGCGTCGAGACGCGAACACGACACCTGTAGAAATGCGAAAAGGCGAGTCTCGAAAGACTCGCCTTTTTTGATGCACTGGCTGGTTCGCGAAAACCAAATAGTGATGAAAGCCTACAGTTCGCGGGCGTAGGTTGGGTTCCAACGAACGCGGTGCGAGATGTTACGGATGCTGGCAGGTTGGCCGTAGGTTCCGCGGCGTTTCCAGTTGGCTTCTCGATCACCCAGCTCAGGCTGCTCGACTTCGTCCGAATCTTGGGGATCAAACAAGTGATCGTAGTTGTCGGGTAGATCACTATCAGGCAGGTCGCTGTTGGAGTCGGGCTCGGGAGCACCAAACTCAACTTTGCCCATTGTTGATTTGGGCTCGGATTCATCCGATTGATACGGAGCTTCCAGTTCCGTTTCTTCCGATTCCAAAATGGGTCGTGAGCTGATCACCGAACCGGGCTCGGTGATGATCGACGAACTGGGATAGCTCGACGAATAAGGTACCGAGTCGACGATTGGATGGAACGATGAATAGCCACTCGTGATCGCCGGGCTGAAAGGGTCAGCGTATGACAATGGCACACGTTCGACCACGGTTCGCGGAACCATTTGTTGAACTTGATACTTTTGATATCGCGGAACCGAAACAGGTCGACGAACGACTTGCACGACTTCCTCTTGCTCGTAGTACTTCACCGTGATCGGTTCACGCCGAGTCTTGTAAACCACACGATTCGTTTGAACCGGCACTTTGCGAACGACTTCTTCGGCGACCCAACGTTTGCTTTGCACCGGCACCTTGCGAGTGGACGTTTCCGTCACAGGACGCTGCATGATGTAGGGCACTTTCCGCACAGTGGTTTGTGGAACCATTTTGGTCGTTTGCACAGGAACGTTTTGCGTGACCACTTCGGTTTGCATCCGCTGCACGGTGACAGGGACGTTTTGAGTCACCATTTCCGACTGCATCCGAGTCACTTGGATCGGACGCTGGACTTGCTGAACTTCCGGCACGTACTGCGTCTGAGCGATTTGCTGATTGACGTAGTTCGGGCGATAAACCATTTGCGTTTGGACTTGCGGCGGCGTGACCACGGGAACCGCGGTTGCGGCACCTCGAGGATACGCCAGCAGTCCGAGTGGCCCAGGTTGGTAGTAGGCTCGCGGATTCCAACCCAAACCGTATTGCAGTTGGCTTGGGGTGACGGTCGTCTGCGGCACATAACCACCCGCGTCGACCGTTTGCTGCTGCACCGTCGTGACGGGTCGATAGGAGGTGACTTGCTGTGTTTGCAACTGGGTCTCAGTCACAGGTCGTTGGACCATGTACTGCTTTTGAACCATTTGCGTTTCGGTGACCGGACGCTGCACTTGGTACTGCTTTTGGTACATCTGCGTTTCGGTCACGGGACGGTAAGTCGTGACACGTTCTTCGCGTTCCGCCGTTTCATTGACGTAGCGAGTTTGTGTCACGGTTTCTTCGCGATACGAAGTTTCCGTCACAGGTTTGTAGATTGTGTAGCGTTCTTCGCGGAACGAGGTTTCGGTCACCGTTTCTGGGACGGTGATCTCACGTTCTTCAACGCGTGTTTTCAAGACCGGTCGATAACTTTTGACCTCTTCCTCAACGTACTGCGTCTCGTAGGTCAATCGTGTTCGCTCGACCAATTCGGGCTGCATGATCGTTTGGGACTGCAAGCGATATTGCGGCGTGAAGCAGCATGCATCCTGAGCCGATGCGGTGCTGGCTGCCAGCAAGCAACTCAGCGCGGAGAGCTTGGCAAATTTCGATGACAGAACAGTGGGATTCATGCGTTCATTCAAACAGAGGTCTTTGAGGCGAAGGCCGATACGAGTCGAAACGGTCATGGTGGCATGTCTCAAAAAGGAAAACCTGGGTGCGGCACCGAGGTCTCAATGCTTCGAGACGACAGGTGTACAGACCCATGGGTCACAGCCGGATTGTTGCAATGGCGAGCCCAAAGGAAAGGGTGAACCATCGGCGCGGCAGGCATCCTTGGGGCCAAAACAGCCGCACAAATAAGAGTAGGCAAGACTTAAGCCATTTGCAGAAAAAACCCGTGAAAAACGACACTTTTGCGACCTCCCCGGGGTGGCAACTTCGCTATTTTGCCGAGACCGTCTCGCCAAACACACAGGCGTTGCATTTTCGCAACATCGCACAATCCACCCAAGCCTCCCGTTCGTTCAGGGCGTCATTTTCGATCGGCACCGCACCCGAACATCGAAGCAGCAGCAAGCGGTCATCCAAAACCCAAGAGTCCCGTTCGCCGGTGGGATCGCTGCTCCCGTCGCTTCCGGGTGAAGGAGAAGTTACTTTGTGGGCCAAGATTTGACTGTTCTCCTTTTGCCCGCCGCCGGACATCCACGTTTTCCGCCGCGTCGTCTGTCAGCGGGCCCCACCGATCACTTCCCCGCCCCCTGAGTTCCCACCATGAAAACTGGACCGTTCAATCCCAACCTGTTGTCAGAATCCGTCTTTGCCGTGCCACCGTTGGCTCGTGACGCGGACTACCAAATCGACGCGGACGAAAACGAAAAGATCATTCGCTTCCTGGAAGCCGGTGGTGTCCGTTCGTTGCTGTACGGTGGCAACGCGGTTCTCTACCACACCAGTTTGGCTGATTTTGACGATCTGCTCGGGATGATCTCCGACTCAGCCGGTCCGGATACGACTGTGGTGCCATCGTTTGGTCCATCCTTTGGAATCGCGTCGGACCAAATCAACATCCTTCAAGAGTTTGATTTTGGAACCGCGATGCTGTTGCCATCGCGAGACATCGTCGATTCGGCGGGCATCGCGACCGGCATCCGCAAGTTGTCCGAACAATACGGCAAACCAATCGTCGTTTACCTGAAGCACGACCGTTGGTTGTCTCCCGACGATTTGAAGTCGTTGGAAAGCGACGGCGTGATCTCATGGATCAAATACGCAGTCGTTCGCGACAATCCCGCCGAAGACGATTATCTCCGCGAAGTCCTGGAGGTCTTTCCTGCGGAGCGAGTTGTCAGCGGCATCGGAGAACAACCCGCGATCGTTCACCTGCGTGACTTCGGCATCACGGGATTCACCAGCGGTTGTGTTTGCGTCGCACCGCGCAAGAGCATGGACATGCTTGGTTCCATCCAAGGCGGTGACATGGAAATGGCAGAATCGATTCGGCAATACTTCCAGCCGCTCGAAAACCTTCGCGATGGGATTCACCCAATTCGGGTTCTGCACGAAGCGGTTGCACTTGCCGGCGTCGCAGAAACGGGCCCGATCCAGCCGATGCTCAGCAACGTCTGCGACGAAACCAAATCGAAGATCCAAGAAGCTTTGCGGACGATGAAGCTGATCGGCTGAGCCGAAGGCCGTTTCAAAGCGGGCCTTCACAAGGGCCATCTAAATCAGAAGCCTTCCAATACAAAAGACCGTGCGGTCATCCCGCACGGTCTTTCTCATTGACACCCACACCAAATCGACGATCACCGGTCTCAGCGGACCTGGACCTCGATTCGACGAGGCTTTGCTTCTTCGGATTTTGGCAATTGCAGTGTCAGCACGCCGTCCTTCAACTCGGCAGTGATACCGGCCGCGTCAATCTTTTCACCGATCGTAAAACTTCGTTGGAAGTCACCGACTTCGTACTCGGACTGCAGGTAACGGTCCGCTTCGACATGACGCGCAACCCGTCCGCGAACGGTCAACAATCGGTTCTCAAACTGAATGTCCAAATCCGCTGGCTCAACACCGGGCAAATCGCCAAACAGTGTCAACGCCTGCTCGCCTTCCCAGATATCAAATCGCGGCGTGAACATCTTGCCGCGGTTGCTGTTCTGGGTCTGTTCTTTCGAACGATCCTTTGGACGAGTCATTGTGGTTGTCTTCTTATCTGACCCATTGGAATGGGTCGTCATGGCAGTGCTCATGAGTTTCTCCAATCAATCAATTAGGGTTGGGCCAAGGTAAAACCAATCGATCAGTTCGACTGAACTTCAATTCGGCGTGGCTTGGCCGTTTCGCTCTTTGGCAACGTGATCTTTAGAATGCCGTGCTGGAAGTCTGCCGAAACTTGGTCGGCATCCACGTCCGCAGGCAATTCCATCGTTCGATGGAAGCTTCCAAAGCCACGCTCCTGACGATGCCAAGTCCCGCCTTCCATCTCCGGAGCGGATCGCTCGCCTTTGAGAGTGAGCTGATTCGCATCGACATAAATCTCAAGCTGCTCGGAATTGAATCCGGGCAACTCGGCCTCGACATAGACCGTGCCTTGGTCTTCCCAAACATTCAGTGCGGGAAAGGTGACAACCGATGTGGGGGATGAACCACCTCGAGAGAACAAACGATCCATCTCACGAGAAAGTTGGCTCAATTCGTTCCAGGGTTCCCAACGAGTCGCTAACATTTTTGATCCTCCGTCTACACGAATGTGCAAGCAAAGTTTGTTGATTCAGTTTCCTTCGACAGCGAATGTCAATCTGACAGACGGCGTCGTTTGAGAACTGCAAAAATGCAACGAGTGTGCCAATCGATGGCGAAGCGACCTCAAATTCAGGCCCTCAAAACGAACCAAACCGTGAACCGGAGTCGTTCGTAGAACTGGGTTTGGACCGACGCGACGGAAGACCATCGCGATGGATCATGAGCCGAAAATTGGCTTGTTGAGGAATTGCGTCGCGAGTTTAAAACTCACGACCAAGCGACGGTTTACTGGACCTGACGCAATTGCAGCGTGTCGATGATTTTCTCATCGGCCAAAGCGTTGGTGATGACCCCCAACCAAACACCCGTTTTGCACCAACCGCTTTCCTTCAGAACTTCCAGTGCGTTGGTGATCGTTTGGTCGTGATCTTCGGAGAACTCCATGAAGAACGGCTCCACACCCCAAGGCAGCATCAAGTGGCGGAACGTGTGTTCGACATCCGTGAAGGCGAAGATTGGCACGCCTCGAGGACGCAGGGCACCCAGGACGTAGGCGAGAAAACCGCTGCGAGTGAAGACCACGATTCCTGAATCGCCCATCTCCTGTGCCAAAGTGCACGCCGATCGCAGCATCATCGATTTGGGTTCGCGAAGCACGATCTTGGAGTTCAGTTGACGGCTGACCGTTGGCTCAATGCTGGCGACAATGTTTTGCAGCACACCTACGGACTCCAGTGGGTATTTGCCCGTGGTCGTCTCGCCAGACAACATCACCGCGTCGGCTTGTTCACGAATCGCGTTGGAGACGTCTGACACTTCCGCACGAGTCGGGACCGGCGATTGGATCATCGATTCGAGCAGGTGCGTGGCGATGATGACGGGCTTGCCGTCTTCTTGGCAGGCACGAATCAAATCGGTTTGAACAAGCGGCAATCGGTGGTAATCAATTTCGACGCCGAGGTCACCGCGAGCGACCATGATCGCATCGGATTGCCGGATGATCGCTTTCATGTTGCGAACACCAGCTTGGTCTTCGATCTTTGAAATGATTCGCGCGGGTGATCCGTGTTCGTCCAAGAAAGCACGAAGCGTGCGGACGTCTTCCGCTTGGCGAACGAACGACAGTGCAACGAAGTCGATTCCTGCCTTGATGCCCGCCGCCAAATCGGTTCGGTCTTTGTCCGTGATCGCGGGCAAGTTGACTTGGACGCCGGGCAAGTTGATGTGACGTCGTGATTCCAGAACGCCCGGTGTGATCACGCGACAGCGGACCGTGGTGGCGTCTTTCTTCAGCACGTGCCAATGCAACAAACCACTATCAACCAAGATCGTGCTGTCTAAATCAATCGCACCAGGCAGCCCCGGGTAATTCACACTCACTCGAGGAGTTCCGTCAGACTCAGTGGTTGACTGATCCGCGCAGTCTTCGGTGAACAGAACCAGCTCGTCGCCGGCTTTCAGCTCAATTGCATCCTCAACCGCACCGGTTCGAATCTCGGGGCCTTTGACGTCCATCATCACCGCAACGTGACGACTGATATCCTTGGAAACCTTTCGGATTCGTGCGACGATTTCGCCGACCCACTCAGGCGTTCCGTGCGCCATATTGAGTCGCATGACATCGACGCCCGATTCGATCAACGCCGCTAGTTTTTCAGGGGACTCGGTTGCCGGGCCGATCGTGGCAATGATTTTGGTGTGACGGTAGTCCTGCACGGTTGCGTCTCAATGAGCGGAAATAAGTGACGAGGCGGCGAAGTGTCGCGGGCAAAGGCCCCGCAAACAACCAGTCGGCCGACCAACGGCCAGCATCGCACCGGTGACGGCTTTGTTGGTCACATTTGCCTCCGTTCGCCCCGCCGGTCACAATGCCGAGCAGCTTCCGAACATTCGCGACTTTGGATTTCGCACGATGTCCCCTCTTGAAATGCAGCCCACGTTCTCTATGGACTTTCCGGTCTCAGCGGATGTCCTCGTGGGTCGAGTGCGGTCGGCAATCAAGTCGATCGGATCAAACACCCGGGCGGTGGCCGCGGGCAAGTGCATCGAGATTGCTCCGCCAAAAAGTGAGACTCGATTCTGGTCGCCTCATTTGTCGGTCCAAATCGGCGACTCACCGGCGAGCTCCGACGCTCAGACGGAAGTCACCACTTCCACGGATTCTCCCGACGATCAATCGCATTGCCAGCTATTCGGACGTTTTTCGCCGAGACCGGAGATCTGGACCTTCTGCATGTTTTTGTACCTCGTGATGGCAATGGTCCTGTGTGGCGGTTTGCTGGTGGGGTATGTGCAGTGGAGCCTCGGCGCGTCTTTGACGGGGCTTTGGCTGGTGCCAATTTCGCTGGGCGTTATCGGTGGATTGCACGCGGCGAGCTTGGCCGGGCAAGGATTGAGTCGCCATCAAATGATTGAATTGCGTGAGCAGTTGGATCAAATTTTGGATTTGGCGATCCAAGAAACTCCCACTACGGAACGCCCCGGCTTGTCGACGGCAGACCAAACGCCGACGATGCACGTCGAAATCACGTCCTGATCTTCCTCATCTCTTTCCCCGCTGACCCCCTGGTTCCATGAGCGTTGCTGATTCCAGTGCTGCCGATTCTGTTGCTGCCCCGGACACTGCCGACACGTCATCGTCCGTCGGTGTGTTTTCGCCTCCGGGATACTACGACGCGTTGGCTCAACAAGTCCTCGACGGCACGCCGATCACCCGTGAGCAAGCTCTGGCGATGTTGGAAGCGTCCGACCTGGACGTGCCCGCGATCATCTCGGCCGGTTACCGAATTCGTCATCAGTACTTTGGCAACACCGTCCAGCTGTACTTCTTGATGAACGCTAAGAGCGGTTTGTGCCCCGAGGATTGTCACTACTGCAGCCAATCCAAAGTCTCCGATGCTCCCGTCCCCAAATACAACATCCTCAAACGCGATGCGTTGATGGACGCCGCCAAGGTCGCGGCCGAACGAGGTGCGAAGACCTATTGCTTGGTGATCTCGGCTCGCGGACCGAATGAGCGGGAAATGAAAGCGGTCGAAGAGATCGTTCCCGAGATCAAACAGAAATACAACTTGGACATCTGCGCCTGCTTGGGCCTGCTCGATGAATCTCAAGCGGCACGGCTGAAGGCCTGTGGTGTCGACCGAGTCAATCACAACCTGAACAGCAGCGAAACGCACTACGAAAAAATTTGCACGACCCATACATACGAAGACCGCGTTCAAACGCTGCGTCACGTTCGCGATGCGGGCATGGAGATGTGCAGCGGCGGCATCATCGGGATGGGCGAATCCAAATCCGACATCGTGTCGATGGCGTTCGATCTCAACGAACTGGGTGTGCAATCGATTCCCGTCAACATTCTCAATGCGATCGACGGCACGCCTTTGGAAGGCACCGCCGCGCTCACGCCTCAGGACGCGCTCAAAGCACTCGCCATGTTCCGGTTCGTGAACCCCGATCGTGAACTGCGGATCGCCGGCGGTCGTGAACTACACCTTCGTCAGTTGCAGCCGATGGGGCTGTACGTTGCCAACAGCGTATTTGTCGGAGACTACCTGACGACGCAAGGCCAAGCACCACAAGCGGATTACGACATGATTCGCGACCTCGGTTTCGATGTCACCGGTTCGTGCGAAGAGATGAGCGTCTGAGGTGGAAACCACCAATCGTCGTTCACGATTGCAAGACGTCTTTGACACCGATGATCCGGTTGCCATCGTCACGGGTAGTGGTTCGCCGCGAGTCGGCCGTGTCATCGCGGAAGAGCTTTCGCGGCGTGGTTGCCACGTCGCTTTGCACGCCAACACCAGCATCGACGAAGCCCAGCAAGCCGCCTCGCAGTGGCAGCAACGTTTCGGCCGCGAAGCGATCGTCGTCCAAGGATCGCTCGAAGAAGATGCAACCTGCGACGCGATCATCGATCAAACGCATCAGCACTTTGGCCGGCTCGACATTCTGGTCAACAGTGCGGCGATCTGGACGCCAACACGATTTGAGAACATCACCGGTGAAGAGATACGACGGTACTTCCAAATCAACTCCGTCGCGTCGCTGCTGTGCGCCAGAGCTGCCGGCCGACACATGGTCGCTCAATCGACCGGCGGCTGCATCATCAACCTGGGTGACTGGGCCACAGTTCGACCGTATGCCGAACATGCCGCTTACTTCCCCAGCAAAGGCGCGATCGAGGTCATGACCCGGTCGTTGGCTGTAGAACTGGGTGCCAACAACGCTCGTATTCGAGTCAACTGCGTTCAACCAGGACCGGTGTTGCTGTCCGATGATGTCTCACAGGAGACAGTCGATGAACTGGCAGACAGCACCTTGGCTCGGCGGGTTGGAACGCCCGAAGATGTCGCTCACGCTGTCGGCTTCTTCTGCGAAAACACATTCGTCACCGGAGTCTGTTTGCCGGTCGATGGCGGTCGCAGCATCTTTGCACCGGATGGCCTTCAGATCGGTCGCAACACCGGATGAATCTGGTTGAAGCCAGACCATCGCGACGACCATTCCGCGACTCAAATCCTGTATTTCGAATCATGCAACACGGACGCACCTCCACCCAACGGACTGAACCAAGATGACCGATTCCACAACCAAAACTGCTTTCAAACCCGTGGAGCTCTACACCGATGGTGCCTGCAGCGGGAACCCGGGGCCGGGCGGTTGGGCGTTTGTGTTGCGTTGCCCGCGAACGTTGAAAGAGATCCAACGATCGGGCGGTCAACCTCACACGACCAACAATCAGATGGAATTGATGGCCGTCATCCGTGGGCTCGAGGCTCTCAAAGAACCTTGCGCCGTCGACCTGTACTCCGACAGCAAATACGTCGGGCAGGGGATGTCGAGCTGGATGGCCGGTTGGAAGAGTCGCGGTTGGAAACGCAAAGACGGCTCCAAGTTGGTGCCGGTCAAGAACGTCGAACTGTGGCAAGAACTCGATCGGCAAATGCAAGATCACCGGGTGACCTACCACCACGTCAAAGGTCACGCCGGGCACACCGAAAACGAACTGTGCGACCAATTAGCAGTCGCGGCCTACCAGCAGTATCTCTAACACTGGCCGCACGCGTAAGATAAGGCAGTTGTTCGCTGCGAGCATTGGATGCTTGCTTTGCGAAGCGGCGATCGGTTTGTGTTCTTCGTTCGGTCAGTAAGGTTGTCATGTCCCAAAAGAAAGTCGTCATCGTTGGGGCCGGACCTGGTGGACTGGCCTCGGCGATGCAGCTCGCCGCGGGCGGCTGCGATGTGACCATCCTGGAACGCCGCGGCCAAGTTGGCGGCCGGACGTCCGCGATCGAAATCGACGGCTTCCGTTTCGACTGCGGCCCCACGTTTTTCCTCTATCCACGCGTGCTCGACGAGATCTTTCACTCGACCGGTCGCGACTTGATGGAAGAGGTCCCGATGGAGCGTTTGGATCCGCAGTATCGGCTGACATTCGGTGGCGGCGGTCAACTGGATTGCACGCCCGACATGGACGAGATGGATCGCCAGATCGCTCGGTTCTCACCGCAAGACGTCGGGCAACTGAAGCGGTACATGGACGACAACCGGATCAAGCTGGAAAAGTTTCGTCCGATCTTGGAGTCACCGTTTCATTCCGCGATGGACGTGATGAAGCCGTCCTTGCTGGGCGCGGCCAAACACCTGCATCCATTTCGAACACTGGGCAAAGAACTCGAGCGTTATTTCAGCGACCCACGTCTAGTCATCGCGTTCGCGTTCCAATCCAAGTACCTCGGGATGTCGCCATTCAACTGCCCGAGTTTGTTCAGCATCTTGTCGTTTCTCGAATACGAATACGGCGTCTTCCATCCCATCGGTGGCTGCAGCCGTGTGAGTGAAAAGATGGCCGAGATCGCCGAAGAGATGGGCGTGAAGATCCGGCTGAACGAACCAGTCGATTCAATCGAAATGGAAGGCCGACGAGTTCGTGCATTGCATACTGAAAACGATCGCTACGACGCGGATGCGTTTGTCGTCAACGCCGACTTCGCGGACTGGATGACAAAGACCGTTCCCAACGCATCTCGCAAACGTTGGTCGGACGAACAGATCGCGCAGAAGAAGTTCTCCTGCAGCACTTACATGTTGTACTTGGGCATCGAAGGTCTGTACGAAGACCTGCCGCACCACAGCATCCACATCAGTAACGACTACAATCGCAATCTGCGTGAAATTGAAACGGATCACGTCCTCAGCCAAGATCCCTCGGTGTATGTCCAAAACGCGGGCGCGACCGATCCAACCTTGGCTCCCGCCGGACACAGTTCGCTGTATGTGTTGGTCCCCGTCACGCATGACACCAAAAACGTCGACTGGTCAAAAGAAGCCGCCGGTTTTCGCGAATTGACTCTCGACAAACTTGGTGAACTCGGCCTGACCGATGTGCGTGATCGAATTCGAGTGGAGCACCAAATCACTCCTGACGATTGGCAAAGCGACTACTCGATCTACAAGGGTGCGACGTTCAACTTGGCGCACAATCTAGGTCAAATGCTTCACATGCGACCACGCAATCGCTTCGAAGAACTCGATGGCGTTTATCTGGTCGGCGGCGGAACTCATCCGGGCAGTGGACTCCCGGTGATCTATGAATCCAGTCGCATCAGTTCGCGATTGTTGCTGCAAGACTTGGGGATGGACACTGGCTTCATCGACGACTCCGCCCGCGGCGTGCCGCCGCGTCCCGAACCAGCCGTAGTGGCATAAGCTTCCAAGCTGTGATTCTCATTCCAACGAATGGATACATTGCCACGAAGCCTTCACGAAGAATGACACTACCAACGCTGGCTCACAACGTTGGCTCGCAAAGCAGCTAGAATCCTGGGTCTGAACTTACATTCCAGATCCTTGCATTCATCACGAGCCCCACGTGAACATTCGATCGCCATTGCGACGCCGAACAAGCGTCTCCGCTGCTGTTCCATTCTGCATCGCGGCCTGCTTCGTCAGCCTTGCCACCACCAAGTGCTTGGCCCAAACGCCCGCGTCGAACTCAACGGTTCGTCCGTCGCATCCCAAAGCTCACGCGCACAACGACTACTTGCATGAGCGTCCGCTGCTGGACGCCCTCGACAACGGATTCCGCAGCATCGAAGCAGATATCTTTTTGGTCGATGGTGACCTCTGGGTCGCACACTCCACTGCAGAACTCTCCGCCGATCGAACGTTAAAAGCGTTGTACCTCGATCCGCTGCGTCAGCGGATGCAATCCCACGCGAATGATTCCTCGGACTCTTTCCAAAGCGTCGAAGGCGATGGCCACCCCGTCACGCTGTTGATCGACCTGAAATCCGAAGGAGAGTCCACCTACCGGGCGCTCAATCAACTGCTTTCGAAGTACGACGATGTGTTCACGCATGTTGATTCCGATGGCGTGCACCGTCGCGGGGTCACGGCCATCATCAGCGGCAACCGTCCCATTGAATTGGTCCAGTCGGACTTACCGCGGTTTGTTGGCGTGGACGGGCGACTCAGCGATTTGGAGAGCGACTACTCAGCCGACCTGATGCCTTTGATTAGCGATCACTGGGGCCGCAATTTCCAGTGGCGAGGCAAAGGGGAATTGCCCGCGGCCGACCGAGAAAAACTGAGCCAGATCCTAAAACAAGCCCACCAGAAAAATCGCCGGATTCGGTTCTGGGCCACGCCTGACCACGAATCCGCCTGGGAGGTCCTGCACGAAGCCGGAGTCGACCTGATCAACACGGACGACCTCGAAGGACTCAACCAGTTCCTGCAGTCGAAGTGATGGATCGCAGGCCAGCGACACTTGAGGAAATCCGGGCTTCGCCTCCGAATCGGCCTGATCGACGAGATTCCTTAGCCGGAGCGTAAAATTGCGAGTCTTGGAACTTTGACGGCACAAGGTGGATGAATACGCCGCACGAAGCGTGCATAATGTGCATGCTTCCCCGTTGTCCCACCTTCCTCTCCTTTCCATAGGCCCGCCATGAAATCTGCCCCAGCCTCCTCCACCCGTGACTCGCGAATCAGTCGTCGTCAGTTCACCGCGACCGGAATCGCGGTCGGGGCGGCCATTGGTGTTCACACCAGCCGATCCGCTTCCGCCCAAGCCACGTCGCCCAACGAAAAACTTGGCGTGGCAATTTGTGGCGTCAACAGCCGCGGCGGAGAGCACATTCGCGGATTCGACAAAGACCCCCGCACCGAAATCCGAGTGTTGGTCGACATCGATGAAAAAGTTGGCAACAGCCGCGCTGACAAGGTCGCTGACCTGCAAGGACTTCGCCCCAAAGTCGTCAAGGACTTTCGCGAAGCCTTGGACATGGACGATGTGCAGATTCTGACCAGCGCCACGCCCAATCACTGGCACGCGTTGATGGGTGTCGAAGCGATGCAGGCGGGCAAAGACGTCTACATCGAAAAACCGATCAGCCACAACATTCACGAAGGCCGTGCCCTCGTCGCCGCAGCAGCCAAGTATGGCCGCATGTTCCAAACCGGTACCCAGTGCCGTAGCAGCTCCGGCATTCGCGAAGGCATGCAGTTCCTCGCTGATGGTGGAATCGGCGAAGTCAAGCTTGCTCGCGGCCTGTGCTACAAACGACGCAAGTCGATCGGCCCATTGGGTGACTATGAAATTCCCGCAGGCGTCGACTTCAATCAGTGGAGCGGACCGGCCACCTACACCGATCCCAAGCTGACGCGTCAGCGATTCCATTATGACTGGCACTGGCAACGTCACTACGGCAAT
>TARA_R110002072_G_scaffold82763_3_pt1 | contig 26359 bp, 22 predicted proteins | sample TARA_R110002072 | Tara Oceans TARA_R110002072 (sample SAMEA4397118) | marine metagenome | biome: Polar Biome; feature: [SRF] surface water layer (ENVO:00010504); material: water (ENVO:00002006), including particulate matter (ENVO:01000060) such as... | depth 5 m | reverse complement strand
CGCAAACGCTCTTTCGAGCTCTTGCACAACGTGTTTGATTAACACGAAAGGGGTTAACGAGAATGTGGCGCAATGCATGCGCGCACCTCGTACACGCCTGGCGCTACAGTTTCTGGTAGAAATGAAGAAATTGCCGAAAGAGAATGTGCAGAAAAGTACGGCCTGCACCAGACAGACGTTCACTGGCACAGTCACAAAGTAGCATGGCCCGACTGACACAATCCGCCGAGCCCCGCACAGAGACTCGGCGCATATTGTTCGTCGTTAGCCGCCATGTACCGACTTCATGGCGCTATCGGCAGCTTTCTCAGTTTTGTCGGTCGCGTCATCCGCTGCGTCTTTGACACTGTCAGCTGCATCGTCGGCCATATCGCCGGCACTATCAGCCGCATCTTCTATAGCATCACCAGCACTGTCAGCAGCATTCATTACGCTGTCGGAGGCATCACTGGCCATATCACCCGCAGAGTCCGCAGCGGACCTCATCGAGTCGCCAGCAGAGTCCGCAGCGGAACTCACAGAATCGCTAGCGCTTTTAGCCGCTTCACTAGTTTTGTCTGCGATTGCCGAAGTAGTGTCTTTAACGGATTGCGTAACTGATTTCGCCTCCTTCTCACCACTGTCGCAGCCAGCAAGAGCGAAGGTTACCAGGGCCAGTGACAGCAAACCGATCACTTTCTTTATTAGCATCATGTTCTCCTAAGTGTTTTTTGTTTTAGAGCGAGGAAACTGCACTAAGCGCTTCATTGACTAGAACGAAGCGCTTGAGCCCCGCAATATAGCATTCTCACCTGAAGGCGTCACCCGGCGTTGTGATACACGTTCTGGACATCCTCAAGGTAATCGAGCATATCGATCAAAGTCTCCATCACCCCGGCCTCTTCCGCATTCAGTGAGACCGAGGTTTGCGGTACAAACTGAATGTCATCCACTTCAAATTCGATGCCCTCAAACGCATCCAGCAGTGTCTTTTTGGCTTTAAAATACTCCGAATGGGGAGCAAAAATGGCAATCTTGCCCTCTTCACACTCAATGTCGGACACATCCACATCCGCGGACATTAGAGCCTCCAATGCCCCCTCCTCGTCATCGCCTGCAAAAACCAAAATTGCACTGTGATCGAACAGATGGCTGACACTACCGGGCGAGCCCAGTTTACACTTGGTTTTAGTGAAACACTGGCGCACATCCCCAAATGTGCGGTTAGGATTGTCAGTCAGGCAGTCCACAATCACCATGGCCCCGCCAGGTCCAAATCCTTCGTACCGCGCGGTGGAAAAATCTTCCCCACCTACACCGCGGGCCTTATCCAGAGCCTTTTCAATGACATGAGCGGGAACCTGGTCTCGTTTTGCCCGATCGATCAGGGCTCGCAGGGAGAGATTGCCCTCTGGATCCACTCCCCCTGACTTCGCCGATACGTATAATTCACGGGCATATTTGCTGTACACGCGTGCTTTCATATCGGAGGTTTTGGCCATCGAGTCCTTGCGGTTCTGATAGGCTCTACCCATATTTTTTACTCCGTCTCTTTGTCAGAATCAGATCAACGATTAGGATCAGCAATATAATCGTTGCAGCCGCCAGTATCCAGTTACGAACATCGAAGATTACCGATCAACTCTAGTGTTCCGGGCGGGCAACCGTCCATCGCAGACTGGATATAAAGCATCGAATTGTGGCGCCACTCAGGTCATAATGTTTAAGACCTCGCTGACAGGGAACCCCGCCAACGTGAAAAAGCTGATCGCCATCCTCATAGTTGTTGTCATCGCCGTCGCTGCGATAGCGTACCTGGGCCAAGACGAGCCTACCAAAGTCACACTGCACACTGTAGAACGTGGCACGGTCGAAAAAACAGTGTCCAACACACGCGCCGGCACCGTTGAGGCTTGCCGCCGGTCAAAACTCTCCATGCCCGTCGGCGGCAGGGTTGATACCCTCCTGGTCGATGAGGGAGATCGCGTCGAAAAAGGACAAATATTGTTGTCCCTATGGAACAAGGATCGCAGGGCAATGGCAGCCCAGGCCAGCGCGCAATTTCTATCCGCCAGCCACCGCGCGGAGCAAATTTGCGTGGAGGCAGATAATGCTGAGCGCGAAGCCAATCGACTGGACACCTTGTTGGCAAAAAAACTTGCCTCGCGGGAGGCGACTGAACTTGGTCGCACCAGGGCACATAGTGGGCGGTTTGCCTGCCAGGCCGCACACGACGATGAAGAAATGGCGAAAGCAAACCTCGAACTGAACAATGTTCTACTAGAGGAGTCTTTTCTACGCGCGCCCTTTGCCGGAATTGTCGCCGAGATCACCGGTGAAATCGGTGAATACGTCACGCCCTCTCCTCCAGGCGTGGCCACGCCACCTGCGGTGGACCTAATCGACTACAGCTGCCTTTATGTGACAGCACCCATCGATGAGGTGGATGCAGGAGAATTGCACAAGGATCTCCCCGCGCGCATCAGTCTCGATGCCTTCCGAGGCGAAGATTTCGCGGGCACTTTGAACCGCATAGCCCCCTATGTCCTCGATCTGGAGAAACAGGCGCGGACCGTGGAAGTCGACGTATTATTCGATGACCCCGAGGTTCGCGAAAGACTGCTGGTAGGTTACAGCGCAGATATCGACATCATTCTGGAGACCCATGCAGATGTCGTACGCGTTCCTACCGAAGCTGTGATGGAAGATGACCAGGTCTATCGCTATAACCGGACGACCGGTACGTTGGAGTTGATTTCCTTCGAAGTGGGCCTGAGCAATTGGAATTTCACTGAGGTCACCGATCAACTACACGCAGGTGATGAAATCGTGCTGTCACTGGATGTTCCCGGGCTGGCCGACGGCCTGGAGGTGATACCCCGGGATGATTGAAATCAGTGGTATTCACCGCACGTTTATTCTGGGTGACAGCGCAGTGCATGCCCTGGAAAATATCAATCTGCACATAGACCCGGGCGAATACCTCTCCGTGATGGGACCCTCCGGCTCAGGTAAATCCACCTTGTTGAATATGCTCGGCCTACTGGACCGTCCCGACGAAGGACGCTACTTCCTGAACGGAGTCGACACGCAGTCACTTGACGAGAATGAGCGCGCTCGCCTGCGCCGCGAACAGATTGGCTTTGTGTTCCAGTCATACCACCTCATCCCCAGACTCTCTGCGCGGGAAAACGTGGAGATGCCCCTGATGCTCGCCGGCATTCCGGCCAAAAAACGTCGCTCATCCGTCGATGACATTCTTGAAAAACTCGGTATCGCCCACCGCGCGCACCATTTGCCCAACCAGCTGTCAGGCGGCGAGCGCCAACGTGTAGCTATTGGCCGCAGCATCATTATGCAGCCGACAATCATACTCGCCGACGAACCCACTGGTAATCTCGACTCGCGCTCAGGTGCAGAAGTAACAGAGATTTTGGAAAGCCTTAACCGCGATGGCATCACCCTGCTAATTGTCACTCACGACAACAGCATGGGTGAGCGCGCCAGACGTCGCGTTCGCATGATAGACGGCACCATTGCCAGTGACCAGACAGATGATCAGGCAGCGTAACCGTGCGACTACTTGACCTATTACGTTTTAGCTTTCTGGCCCTGCGGCGACAGCGTTTTCGCAGTGGCATGTTACTGACCGCTGTTGGCCTGGGGGTCAGCGCCGTAGTGATATTGACCGCGCTGGGAGAAGGTGCCCGAGGTTACGTGTTGGGTGAATTTGCGTATATGGGCAAAGACACCCTGGTCATGGTGCCTGGCCGCAAGGAGACGACGGGCGGCATGCCTCCAATGACCGGCACCGCCGCCCGCTCGTTAACGCTCGAAGAAGTGGAAGTGCTACAACGGTCGGTTCCGGGCGTAAGCTCCTGGGCGCCAATGGTAATGGGGAATGGCCCCGTGTCTTATAAGTCCCGCGATCGTGACAGCCTGGTATTGGGTACTACCGCCGCTTTCTTTGTTTTACGCGAACTGGAAGTTGGCCAGGGGAATGCACTGCCCGACCTCCCACTGGGAGAGGGAAAGCCGGTGGCCGTTATCGGGCAGAAACTAAAAGACGCGTTGTTTGATAATAGCCGCGCCATTGGCCAGTGGATTCGAATCCGCGATTACCGGTTCCGGGTCATAGGCGTGTTGTCAGGTTCCGGCGATTCCTTTGGCTCCGATCTTGGCGAGGCTATTTTTATTCCGGTTGCCTCCGCTCAATCATTATTTAACGTACATGGCCTGTTTCGGGTGATGATGAAGGTCAAAGACAATCATGAGGTGAGCGCAGTAACCTCGGACATTTCAAAACGAATGAAAGTACTGCACGATGGAGAACAGGACGTCACTATCATCAGCCCCGGGGCCATGCTCACCACTTTTGACTCCATTTTGAAAGTTATGACGCTGGGCGTCGCCGGCATTGGAGCCATAAGCCTCGTGGTGTCGGGTATACTGGTAATGAACGTGACTCTGATGTCCGTCAAGCAACGCACGGCAGAAATTGGCCTCCTCAAAGCAGTGGGAGCTCCAGCCTCACAGGTCAGAACGCTTTTCCTGACCGAAGCTGGCCTGATTGCAGCTGCAGGCGCTGTAGCGGGAATGCTGGCAGGTCAATTGGTCATTCTCGCAGGCCGAAAACTCTACCCCCTCGTGCCGTTTGCCACGCCCGCATGGGCGTTGTGGGCATCACTGGCACTCGCAGTGGGAACCGCATTATTATTTGCCTGGCTACCGGCCCAGCAAGCGGCCAACATGGAGCCGGTCGATGCACTGGGCAGGAAGTAGTTTGACATGCTAACGAATGATTGGCTGCGATGGGTTTTTCAGGCAGTCACCACAGCACCCCTGCGCAGTTTACTCACTGCCCTGGGTATCAGCATTGGGATCGCTGCTGTCACGCTGTTGACCTCGATAGGTGAAGGCATTCGTGTGTATCTCATGGACAGCTTTTCACAATTCGGCACCCGCATCATCGCTGTCACCCCGGGCAAGACATCGACTTCCGGAATACCAGGACTGCTGACAACCATTCGTCCGCTGTCGCTGGACGATGCCCGAGAACTGGGCCGACTAACGCATGTAGACGCAGTAGTGCCTCTAATACAGGGCACCGCAAAAATTGAAGGCGGACAATTCAGCCGTGACACGGATGTGTATGGCGTAGGGCCCGAGATGGCAAGAGCCTGGAAGTTCAAGGTTGCACAGGGCCGTTTTCTCCCCGCTGGCGATCTGAGTAACTCACGCTATTTTGCTGTGCTCGGCGCCCGCGTGAAAGCCGAACTGTTTCGCAACGGCAGCGCCCTTGGCAACTATGTACGGGTCGGCGGCACTCGCTTTCGCGTGGTCGGCGTGATGGAAACCAAGGGACAACTACTGGGTTTTGACCTTGACGATGCGATCTATATACCCGCCGATCTCGCCATGCAGATGTTCAACAAGGAATCTCTTATGGAGGTTGATATCATATTCAAGGAGACTACGACTTCCAGTGACATGCGCGACCGCATCAAGGAGTTATTAGTAAGGCGCCACGGTGACGAGGACTTTACCCTGTTCAGTCAGGAAGACATGCTCTCTACTTTAGACAAGATTATGTCTATGTTAAAAATGGCGGTCGGAGCGCTCGGAGGCGTCGCGCTAGTCGTTGGTGGTGTTGGTGTGCTCACGATCATGACGACCGCACTAAAGGAACGTACCCAGGAGATTGGTTTACTGCGCGCAGTGGGTTGCACACGCCGACAGATACTATGGATGTTTCTCGGAGAAGCGGTGTTTTTATCGGGCATGGGAGGCCTATTAGGGCTGACCATTGTTGCTATACTGATTATGACGCTGAACACCTTTTCACCGGAACTACCGATCGCCCTGCAGCCTGTATTTATGCTGGCCTCACTGGCCCTCAGTTGTGGTGTAGGTCTGGCTGCGGGTATTTCACCCGCAATGCATGCGGCGGGACTGGATCCCATAGAAGCGCTACGTTCGGAGTAATATCCCAAGTCAAAACTTAAGCGGGATGAGCTTTACTCCCTCTGAGCATCGGCTAGAATCAGCCAGATGCATTCGCTTGTGCCTAACTGCAAGCCATCACCCAGCTACTCACCAAACTCAGGGAAATATATGTCATGTGGAAATCTTTAGCCAAAAAAAGCATCTGGTTTTTCGCCCTACTGGCCAGTAGCGTCATATCTGCACAGGACACAACCAACTCCGGGGATGTAAGTGCATTAACGGATTCGCAACTGGCCGCCAAGTCCCTGTTGTTAGACATGGCTGCATACCTCGCCGACACACCAAGATTCCAGGTTGATATGCGCGTGGGTTATGATTCAGTGGTGGAAAACGGCCAAAAAATTGAGCACGAGGAACAACGCCAACTATCGGTAGAGCGCCCCACCTTTGTACTAGACGAGGTAAAAAAGCGGGTAGGTTTCGGAGAACTGGTATTGTTTGATGGCAAATGGATCACCGTTAGCGACCCAAAAACCAAAGTCTATGCTCGCGCGTCCCAACCCGGAGATATCGATGCAACTGCCAGGTACTTTGTCGACGAGTTAGGCATGCGCCTGCCACTGTCGCTCATGTTAATGAATCAGTTCCCCCAGGAATTGCAGCAGTGTGTCGTTGAAGTAGATTATGTTGGAGAGGCCGAAGTTCTGGGACAAGCCACGACGCATCTTGCGGGTCGCACACAAAGCATAGATTTCCAAATCTGGATTGATTCTGGCCGCGAACCCTTACCACTGCGCGTGGTGCTTGCGTACAGGGAAGAGCCAGGAGAACCTCGTTATTGGGTAGACTTCTCCAACTGGAATTTGAACCCAAGCTTTTTGCGCGATGCTTTTAAATTCGTTCCGCCTGCCAAATTCGAGCTACAGACCCTGGAGCCTAAAGTGCAGCCAATCACCGAGGACGACTCAGAAAAATCGTCTAGGGTAACCTCGCCTTGAGGGTTCTAGCCCTTTAAAGCTGGCTTGCGTTGCCTGACGTAAACCAGCGCACATTTCGGTAACCCGATGGGGAACTGGCTCACATTTATCCTAGTGTCATATTGTCCGGATGAATTCTCTGTGTTGCAGTGGTCTGGAGTCGCACTGGAGCGACGTCCAGATAACAACCGCGCCCTGGGGGATTGGACAATGGACGATAAAAAACTCAGTAAGACCGAGGATGCCAGTGAAAAAGCGTGGCTACAGTACCTGCAGAAAATGGCTACACTGGATGAGCGGGCGCATCAAAATTATACTGAATGTCTCGCTCGCATGCAGCCCGATGCTGACTCTAACAAGGCTTCACTGCAGGCACGGTACCGGGCGTTGCGCGGCCCCAACCACGACTAATCCTCACCCTGGCAAAGATTTTTTTAACCGGCGAGTGCCTAGTTGCCATGGTGCTTTCTCGCCCTCGGCCACTTTTCTGAACAAGCTTCAATCGGTTTTCTCCTCGCGCCTCAGGGCGTCAACTTATGCTACTTTGGTCGGCCTCTAGCGTCATTCATGTAGCCTGATAATTCCTTTACTGTAGCCCCTGTCGATAAGTGCCGTCTTTCAAATCAAGGCTATTCGAGGGAATTATGCAAACTGATTTTTGTAAACAGCTGGGCCTGGAAGTACCAATATTTGCCTTTACCCACTGCCGCGATGTGGTCGTAGCCGTAAGCAAGGCCGGAGGCATTGGCGTTCTTGGGGCCGTGGGTTTCTCGCCTGAGCGGCTCAAAGAAGAACTGGACTGGATCGACGAGCATATCGGCGACCATATCTATGGCGTCGACACCGCCATCCCCCAGAAGTACGAGGGTATGGACAAAAACACACCGGAAGAACTGGTGGCAATGCTGCAAGCGGCGATACCACAGCAGCACCGCGATTTCGCTGACAAGTTGATGTCTGATGCTGGTGTTCCTGATTGGCCAGACAAGGATGATGAGATCAGCCTCAGTTTCTCGGCGGTACAAGCCCAGGCCCTGGTCGATATTGCTCTCACCCGCCCCAAGTGCCGCATGATCGTCAACGCACTGGGTACGCCACCTGCAGACATCGTCAAGCAGGTGCACGATTCCGGACGACTGATAGGCGCTCTAGCGGGCCGCCTCAAGCACGGCTTAGCCCATAAGGAAGCCGGGCTGGACTTTGTGGTATGCCAGGGCTCCGAAGGTGGCGGTCATGCAGGTGAGGTGACCTCAATGATTCTGTGGCCTCAAATGGTCGATGCGGTTGCTCCCCTGCCCGTGTTGGCCGCTGGCGGTATTGGTAACGGCCGCCAGATTTTGGCTGCTATGAGTACCGGCGCTGGAGGTGTATGGATGGGTTCTGCCTGGCTGAATTCAGAAGAAGCCAATGCGGAACCGGCACAGCGCGACTCCTATATGAGTGCTACCTCCGAAGACACTGTCCGCTCCCGCTCGTTTACCGGCAAGACTGCCCGCATGCTGAAGAACGAATGGACGGAAGCCTGGGAGCGAGATGACACCCCGGATCCACTGCCCATGCCCCTGCAGGGCTACCTGACCTTCGATGCAGTGCGACGGTCGCATCGCTATGCTGGCAGCGGTGAATGCCAGAAAGTGGCTTTCAATCCTGTCGGCCAGGTGGTGGGACAAATCAATTCGGTCGAATCCTGTCGCGATATAATGTTCGGGCTACTCACCGAGTACAGTGAAGCGCTGGATCACATTAACGCCATCACTCCCCAGTAGACTCTATATAGAGACTCCACGAAAGTGACTGCGAGCAAGGACTATACGTCCTTCTCGCAGTCAATATCGCCCTCCAGTGCATAACACGGCCAGCAAAACGAACGGTAGTCCTCGTCGTTGATTTCAACGACGGGCAATGCCGGATCGCTTATCGCAGATTCATCATTAGTGCCCACTACCCCGTCTGTTTTTACAACGCCCACCAGGCCGGCTTCGTTTTCCTGCCTTTTATTTCGTGTCTCCACTATGCCCTCCACACTTCTCTGATCCGGATTTTATAAAGGACTCGGCTTCGATCAGGTACCTCTAGCCGGCGCCAATACTTTCAGAGCTCGCTATAGTGCAGCGCGGCGTACCGCGTTGGAACACCAAATACACGCAAGCTTGTGGCCACGACGGCACTGCGTATACCATGTCCGACTGATACCAGCCCAAAGGGACAATACCGTGAAGAGAAAATCCCTACTCATCCTCATCCTACTAGTGGGTGCAGCCTGGTGTTACCTGGCCCTGGTCGCCATACCCCAAGCGTCCGTTACGGTGGAGCGCATCGCATTGACCACGAGCCCAGCCGATGTGGGCCTTGAATTTGAAGCGTTTACAATCTCTCCTCAAGACTCAGACCTGAATCTCGAAGGTTGGTGGATGCCCGCGGCCAATGCCCGTGCCGTGCTGGTGTTCATTCACGGTGGTGGGTCCAATCGCCACAGCAGCTACTTTGACTCGCTCAATTTCTATCGTGCGATGGTAGATCAGGGGGTTTCCGTGGTAGTAATCGATCTGCGCAATCATGGCGCTTCGGGCAGCGATGAGCGCGGCCTGCAGTTTGGTCGCACAGAGAAGTACGATGCGTTGGCCGCCATAAACTGGGCCCGAAAGGAATCTCCGAATTTGCCTCTGTTCGCGATGGGGATATCAATGGGCGGTGCGACCGTAATACAGGCCGCTGCGGTGGGAGCAAAGCTCGACGGCCTGATCTTGTTGGATGCGCTGCTGGATACCGAGGATACCTTTAAGCAGGGTGCCTGGGTAGAAACCGGCCTGCCCCCTGCACTATTTGCCGTTTCTGCGTGGGCAGCAACAACTTTCTACGGGCTGCCAGGCGGTGATGATCAGGCGCTGATCATTGCCGGGGCACTCACGCTTCCAATACTCGCCATCCAGGATCCAGACGACCCGGTGACCCGAGCGCCCTACAGTAGCGAGTTAGCGCGGCAAAATCCTCGCGTCACCCTATGGACTGCACCCACCATAGATGCCGCGCATCCGGATCTAAAATGGAAAAAACGCTGGGGCAGTCACGTATCCGCATTTCAGTTTTATCCGCGTGAAACGGTGGCACAAATCATGGCGTTTATTGATTCGATCATCGCCAGTAGTTATGGTAACTGATTGAATGCTTGATGTTTCGCACGCCAGAGCACGCGTGTAATCCGGTCCGGTGAGAATTAGTGTATGAGCTTTAATTTAGTAGATGATTCAAACAAGAATGAAGCCACTCGTATCCTGGCGGAAGCTTTTCATGATGACCCTGTCTTGAGCTGGTCTCTCAACAATCCACAAAAGCTTGAGCCATTTTTCGAGTTCATACTCCCGGTGTACATCAAACATCAGCTCACCTATCTGGACGCACAGGGTCGCGGAGCGGCATGCTGGCTGGGACCTGACCAAAAAATAAAATGGCCCCTCAATTTCGCCAGTATCAGCAAAGTGTTTAAAGTCGGTGGGGCCAAAGGCATATGGCGCATGCTAATGAGCGGCATGAAGATTGAAAAAAATCATCCCTCAGCACCTCATTATTATTTGTTTTTGATCGGTGTCAGTCCGGCCAGTAAGGGCCAGGGTATCGGCACATCCCTGATATCTCACGTTCTGAAAATGTGTGACGACCAGGGAGTAGCCGCCTATCTGGAAAATTCGAAAGAAGAAAATCTACCGTTCTATAAAGGCCACGGATTCAAGGTGCAGAAGAAAATCCGATTTGCAGCCTCCGCACCTCCGCTATGGCTAATGTGGCGCGAGCCTATTGGGGCGGAAAAATAACTTTCCAGTCTTCCTTCATATCCACGATTGCCCAACCACGTGCTTCAGACTCATCAATGCCACGCGCTAGTTTACCAATATGGGATTTGCGATCGTAAGCCCACTCGCGCTCACCGTCAGTGTGATGAATGAGCATGCCCAGGCGCGGGCCATCACCGGCGGTACTCCACTCCAGCATTTGGAAATCACCATCTGAATTGCCCACAGCAATCACCGGTCGACGACCGATATGTTGGTTTATCCCCACCGGCTTCCCGGCCCTGTCATCGATAAAATTAATTTCCGGGAGGCGCACCAGCACGGGTACTCCGTCACGAACTTCATACTTCGTAAGGATACTGCTACCCACAACCTGCTCGGGGGGAATTCCATATGCCTGTTCAACCCAGGGCCGCATAAATTCAATACCACCGCCGGACACTATAAAAGTCTTGAACCCATTTGAGCGCAAGTAATCTAGCAACTCCAGCATCGGCTGGTACACCATTTCCGTGTACTTTTTACCCGTTGTTGGATGCTTCGCAGTCTCCAGAAACTTGCTTACTTCCTGCTCAAACTCATCGGTCGTCATATCGGCATGAGTTGCCATTACCAACTTGAGTATCGCGGCCTCACCCCCGGCCAGCGCCCCCGAAATATCTCCCTTGAGGACAGAGGCAAAAGGCTCTTGTGTCTTCCACTGAGGATTAGCGGGTGCAAGCTCACGAATGCGTTCCAGCGCAAAAATCAGCTGGAAATACATGGGCTGCTCGCTCCAGAGTGTACCGTCGTTATCAAATACTGCGATTCTTTCGTTGGGAGGCAGGTACGAGGGCGATTTTTCATCGGCAACGCTTTCGACAAATTCAGTTATCACAGTGCGGGTTTGACCTGCATTCCAGGATGGTAACGGATCCGCCGCAGCATTTACTGTAGTGCTTGCCACTAGGCATACCAGCATAGGGATCATCAGCCACGCTGGCGTGCTGAGCCGCGAGGTAATTGGGACCATGTTGTTGCTCATACGTGTAAACCTCTCCATTAGCGATGTCCTTTTGCACAGCCATCTATCCACTCAAGTCACCATACTAGACCCCGGCTGCTAGCTTCTCACTGGACCAGGTAATGGACGCAATGTCACAACCTTCGGGGGCACAGTAGCGCACCAACCACTATAAAAAAAGGCCTCTTCGGAGGCCTTTTTTTTACCCTCCTGACAAGCCCCTACTTGACGATATCCAGCACTAAATCTACTCGTCGGTTGGCATTCCTGCCTTCGGCGCTTTTGTTGCTTGCAATGGGCATGGTTTCGCCCCGGCCCACTGCTGTCACCTGGGAAGCTGCAACCCCGTGTTGGTTCACTAATAGATCGCGGACAGCCATCGCCCGACGCTCAGACAACTGCTGATTGTAGTTATCATCACCGATGGAATCTGTGTGCCCTACAACTGTGGCGCGAAGGTCGCTATTATCACGCAGCGCAGTGGCCGCTACACCAATTTCACTGTCAAAAGCAGAGGAAATAACTGCAGAGTCAAACGCAAATATTACATTAACCTCCAATGCAACCTTTCCAGCAGCAAGCACACGGTAACGATCACTGCCAGCAGACAGTCCTGCCAACGCCGCCGCGCTTGCAGTGAGAACAGGCTCCCGCTCACCTGGACACAGGGCATGGGCATTCTCGTCGTTGGCGTCACGTGACAAGTCCAGATCCATAGCGGCGAGTTTACCTGCGTTGAGTCCGTCAATCTCCATAGCCGCAAGCAGCAAGCCCATATTAGCGAGCGTACTCGCCTGGGTAGCCACTAAGTCAACCATCGAGGAAATATGTGCGCGTTCGCTATCAAAGTACTCATTCTGACTATCAAGCAGGTCCAGCAAAGAGCGCTGACCCAGATCGAACTGATCCCTATAGGCCAGCCGGGTCTTATCCTGGGCCAAGCGGCTTATATCGGTCAAAACGACCTGCTGTTCCAGTGCCGCTATGTTATTAAAATCGTCCATCACTTCCTGACGAACATTCCTGCAAGCCTGCTTGCGCTCTTCTATTGCTGCATAGTAGAGATTGTAACGTTCACGTTTTCGCGCACTATCAGCGCCACCACGGTAGAGGTTATAGGTCATAACGACCTCAATGGCCTCTTCATCGAACCGCCCATCAAATCCGTCTGTATTATGCTCCACCTCGTTGCGATAGCGCAGATCGAATCGAGGCATCATCGGTGCGTTGCTTAAGTTAAGCGCCTCTTGTTGCGAGCGCAGATTCTCAATTGATGCGTTAATGACCGGACTGCGTTGATACGCTATATCGAGAGCCGCTCCACGTAACTCAGGAATTTGACCCGAAGGAACCGCAGGAATTAACAGATTCTCAGGTGGCATAACGCCAACCAGCCTCTGAAATCGAACCATGACATCGTTCAGATTCGCGACTTCCGTCACCAGGTTGGTTTCGGCAAGCCCCACCCGTGCTACCGCTTGATCAAGGTCAACACCTTCGCTTACTCCGCCTTGAGCTCGCTCTGCAATTTGGGCATGAATCTGGCGGTGAACATACAAATTGTCCGCAGCGTACTTAACAAGATGTTGATATTTAACCGTATCGAGAAATGCCAGGGCCACTTCGAAAGCAACTTCTTCGGAAGATCGCTTAAATGCGTAATATTGCGACAACTTGGCAAAGCCAAGGCGAGCCACCTCGTCCCGCGTGGCGAACCCGTCAAACAACATTTGAGTGATACTGAAATACGTAGCATCACGCCCAGAGTCACCCAGGTTCACCTGCGGAGTCTTTCGGTCTTCCCGGCCAATACTGGCAGCAAGGTCAACGCTTGGATAGTACCCGCCACGAGCGGCGCGCTCTGCGTCGCCCGACGCGGCAAAGTTGTACCAGTCAGCGTTGACACGCGGGCTAATCAGCACCCCCTCTGTAACCGCCTGTTTGAGTCCGGAGACATCCAATGGTGGCTGCACTTGATCGTTCTGTGCGAAGGCTGCAGAAACGGCTGCGACAGAGACCACTGCTGCCTTAATTATACTTTTCGGAAACATGCGTTTTAATGTCCTCCCTGAGAAATCAGAACTACCTACTAATATCGTCACAACGTATCATTCCCGTTGTCCATACCCTAAGATGGATCAAACAATGCCAGTAGGCTCGGTGATAGGCAGTATCCCATGATCCGCTTAATCTTTACGATGCTATTTGTTCACAATATATGATTCAAATACCCGTAAATTTTGCACGCTTTTACTATCCCACCATCAACACACCGGATGCTGACCTCATTGGCCGTCCGGTGTATCTTCATTATCGCCACACAGAGAACATTTGATGTGGTGTCGCTGAAAGTACAATCCAACATCAAGCGCTTTATTGCGCCTGTGCTCGTCGTTCAAATGTTCGTTGCTCTTGCTATAGCGCAGGCCAACTTTTCTCTGATGCGCGATCTAGCGCTTTCTCGTTATGGACAGAGTACCGCCGAGTTTGTTGACGAATGGCACGCCGAAATCGAGACAATGAAATCCCTACCCGATGGCGAAAAGCTTGAGTACGCCAACAATTTTTTCAATTCCCGCATTCGTTGGTCTCAAGATTCTGACACGTGGCAGGAGAATGACTATTGGGCCACCCCGCTTGAGCTCATGGGCCGCGGTATGGGAGACTGTGAAGACTTTGCCATCGCAAAATATGCCACACTAGTACTCGCAGATGTCGACATTACCAAGCTACGGATCACTTACGTCAAGGCCAGGGCTAAACTTAACAAGAACATTAAAAGCAGGGCTCACATGGTGCTTGCCTACTATCCATCTGCTACCGAGGAACCCGTAATTCTGGACAACCTCGTTCCCGAAATTCGACCTGCATCCGCTAGATCCGATCTCATACCCGTATATGGATTTAACAGCCAGGGGATATGGGTGGGAGGTGCCACTACCCCCGCCACAACACAACCCGGCACCAAGCTCTCCCGCTGGCGCAATCTGTTACGCCGAGCAGCCGCGGAAGGTTTGCAATGAAACCAAACTTTGAGGAAACCTGATCATGTCACTTTTTAAACAGCTCTGGTTGGGGATAATTCTGCTATTGGCGCTGGTCTTCAGTGTCAGCATTCTCGTTACCACTCTCTCAGCGCGAGCCTACCTGGAAAAACAGCTCAGCATGAAAAATGCGGACAATGCCACTGCATTGGCGCTCTCGCTCACGCAACAGGGTGCTGATGAAGTTCTGCTGGAACTCACACTGTCCGCCCAGTTCGATACTGGCTACTACGAGCTGATTGAACTGACAGACCCAGAGGGAAAGGTCACCATTCGTCGAACGGCGGAGGAAGCTGAATCTGGGGCCCCAGGTTGGTTCACGAGTCTCTTGCCAATTCATGTCGAACCAGGCGTGGCAGCCATCCAGTCCGGTTGGCAACAGGCTGGAACCCTAACACTACGCAGCCAATCGCGTTTCGCCTACAAGGAATTGTGGCAAAACACGTTGATGCTCTCTGCGGTATTTTTTCTGGCCGCACTTGGGGCTGGTCTCGTAGGCAACAGCCTGCTGCGACGAATCTTGCATCCATTGGGAGACGTGGTGGACCAGGCCGAAGCCATTGGTAACCGGCGCTTCGTTACTACTATTTCTGAGCCGCGCACATTGGAGTTCCGCCAGGTGGTTAGCGCCATGAATGAACTATCCATTCGAATTACGTCAATGCTGGCACAGGAGGCCACGCGCCTGCAAAAGTGGCAGCGTGACGCACACGTAGACAAAATTACCGGCCTGTATAACCGAGATCCTTTCCTCAATGCACTGGGAGCAGCGATGGAAGGGGATGATGAAACATCTTCGGGCACTCTGTGCATAATCCGCGTATTGGGCCTAAGTGAACTCAACCAAAAGTACGGACGAAACGCTACCGATAGCCTACTTCATGGTATAGGCAGCGCTCTCAATCGAATCATCATGCAACACGCAGGCTGGGCTGCAGCGCGCTTGAGCGGCTCAGATTTTGCCGTTCTCGCGCCGCGGAAACTAGAAGCGGCGGAACTCGGCCATGATATTCAGCAAGCAATGCTCGCCGCCCTAGAGGACCACAGCATGGGCGAGAGTGTTTCGCTACCCGGAACGACCACGGTCTATAGGCATGGAGACAGCATAACCGAATTGCTGAACAGAGCGGAAGGCGCTCTGGCAGCGACAGAACGGGAACGAGTGTCTTCTGTGACGCAAACCTACAAGGGTGACATTACAATCAGGCCCGTACAGGAGCAAGTGGATCAGTGGCGTGAAATTCTTGAAAAAGCACTTAGGGATCGTGATTTTTCTCTCGCTCAATTTCCCGTTGTCGACCTCGATAACAGGCTTATTCACCATGAAGCACCTGTGCGCCTTAATTGGGACGGGAAGCTTTGGAGTGCCGGCCAGTTTCTTCCTTGGGTTCATCGAATACAGGTGTCTGGCGAACTGGACAAACAAGTGTTTGAACTCGCACTTGAAGCGATCGAGCGCTCACAATTACCCACTGCTATAAATTTGTCTGTCGCCGCCATAGCTGATAATAGCTTTGTCACATGGGTAGAAACACACCTGAGTACGCGCAGCGCTACTATCGAAAAATTGTGGATAGAAATTCCAGAAGCAGTGGTATTTCGCTACCTGGAGAACTTCAAATATCTAGCGTCACGCATTAAGGCCTGTGGCGGGCATATTGGTATCGAACATATTGGACACGAGCTAGCAAAGTTAGGCCACTTACACGATGTAGGCCTGGACTATCTAAAGGTTGACGCTAGCTTTGTGCGCGATGTGCAAGACAATCCTGGCAACCAGACGCTGCTGCGTACACTCTGCACCCTGGGCCATACCATCGGTGTTATCGTAATTGCCGAGGGAGTGCACACTAACGAGGAATGGGCAGCTCTGCGTGAGCTAGGCATCGATGGCGCTACAGGTCCAGGAATAGCTCTGGCTGACTAGCGAAGGGCTAACCCTAGCGAGGTCTTCCTAAACGATCTACATATCTCATAAAGGGCCTTCGCTTAGTCCTTCCCTATCAAATTCAGCACGCTACCCATTTCTGAACGCAATTTCTGACGCCGCATAATTTTCTGCTGCGCATCTGCCGGCAACTCAGTAAATAGAATCAGACCCTTAGAAATTAGTAGTTCTACAACATCCTCTACTACCCGGATTAGATCCTGGTCAGTAGCGCTCAGCGAAGACGAGTCGCCACCTACGTCAATTAAAAACGCGGAAATCGCCGGATCATCATTGGGAAGCTCTTCATCAAACTCCGACCCTGGCTCCTGACTTATCGCTATGACGTTTCCAACTCCATCGCGCTTAACGAAGGGCATCCTCTTCTCCAAGTGGCCAGCTTCACAACCCATTAGCATGATGCGGATGAGTTGGACTCCTATTGTGACGTTGTTCAGTCAGTAATCAGCTTGCCCGCGTCGACCATATTCTGTAACGCCGTGCTAAGTGCGGCAGAATCATTATAGTCTATGCCTGCAAACAGGTTTACATCCTGCACCGTAATAATCTGTTGTGCATTCTGAAAATCGCCACTATTGCTGACTTTGATTACGGTGTCAGCACCCTCCAAACTAATATCAAGATAGCTGGCGAAGTCCGTTGTATTCACCGTAGCATCGAGCAAATCTGCAATACTGATAGCATCGGCAGCAGAATTAAATCCAACAATCTGATCACCCGTAGCGGTATTATCGGCCAGTGACCATACAAAGATATCTGCATCATTGGTAGCCAAAAGCGTATCAGCCGCACCTGTAGGCACCACGCCTTTGAGCGGCAGCGCCGGTGCGGGTGCGGGTGCGGGTGCGGGTGAAGGAAGTGCGTCAGATATGATATCCACAGTAACGATATCCGTTGACGCTAAATCTCCGTCACCGTCAGTGCCGGTGACATCGAAAGTGATAGTCTCGCCAACTGGCAGCAGTTTCTCAATGAAGAACAGGCTGCCAAGTTGCACGTCCGTATAAGTGAAATTACTATTTTCACCGCTTATTTCAATCTTATTGAAGTCGATTGTAGGGTCGATGGTGAATCCCGGGGCTGCCTCGGCAATCCGTCCTGACTCGTCGGTGCCATCTACGGTATTGTAGGCTGTCCAATTTAGCGCACCGCTGCCGAACGTAACAGTAAACGTCACCGAGTTGATCGGACGTTCAACCGCATTGGCAGAACTACTATCCGGTGTATCATCACCCGGTGACCCAGGTTCGTAGAATTCAAGCGTCAGGGCGTCAGTTCGATCGATTAATCCGTCGGGCCCAACACCCATTCCCTGATTGGTCGCAAACACGCCATTGCCTCCATAGTCACCAATGCCGGAAAACTCAATGGAGCCGTCTTCAAGTTCAAGGAAGGGAGTCGGTCCTCCGGGGGTCGTACCGGACAGCAATATTGGCCCTAACTGTATTTCCGCCTCCGGCTTTATCAGATTGAATGATTGCGTGCCGTCTGCCATGACCGTAAAACTAAAGACGGCCTCGGCACTCGACGACTCCTGAGCAGTTAACGCGACACTGAGCACATTGCCACTTGCGTCTTTTGAAACGTCCAGAGGCCGATAGGTAAGGCCATCTATGGCCTCCCCGGTAATACTGATATCGCTCCAGTCATCGGCTCCAGAGACGAAACCGGCATTTGCAGCGCCGGCGGTTACGCCGATTGCGTTTGTTACCGAAAAGTCGACGAAGTCGCCTACTACAGGCGTATCGTCAACGATCGTCACTGACAGGTTACCGGACTGAAAGTCACCGTCGGCGTCCGTCACTACCACCGCAAAGGTGTCGCTGGACGGATCCGTCAGTGTGTTGTCTGTCAGCGTGTAGCTGTAGCCAATGGAGCCAACGGCAATACTGGTAATTGTCAGCGTGCCCGAGGTACCGACAACGGTCTGACCGACAGACGCCACTGCCACACCACCGATCGTCACCACCTCCGGGCCATCCTGCGCTGTGTACGTGATCGTGCCCTCTGTTGTTTCGCTATTGGCCGCTTCGTTTGAACCGGCAGGCTCCAAGCCGCGTGCCGACAGCCCCGCTTCGTTCACTTCGGCATTGCCAGGTTCCACATCTAACACTCCCGGTGGGGGTATTGGTATTGGAGTTGGAGTTGGAGTTGGAGTTGGGGGTTCAACAGCGCCATTCTCTATGGTCACCACACCTGTATCATCGGCGATAGTGGCATTAGTCGGTGAGCTCAAGTTCACATCGAAGGTTTCAGTCTCCTCCTCAGCATTATCGACGTTAGTACTCACTGAAATGTCCTTGCTGGTCTCTCCCGGGGCGAAGGTAATAGTTACCAGTCCGGTAACAGGATCGTAGTCGCCCGGCGCAACGGCAGAACCGTCTGAACTGCTGTATTGCACGGACACAGTCTCTGTCCAGGGCTTGGACAAGGATATTGTCAGCGTAGCTGTTTCGCCTTCCACCACCACGTCATCAGTAATACTAATAGTTGGCGGTACAGGAGGTGTGGGAGTTGGGAGCGGCTCACTGCTTACCAGCACGGTCACAACGGCAGTATCCTGACCGATTCCATCGATAGATGTGGCGGTATATGTAAACGTATCGGTACCAAGGAACCCTGCTTCGGGTGAATAGGTCACCGTATTGTCCGCATTTATTACCACCGATCCATTGCTACCGTTGGTCACCGCGGTGAGATAAGAGCCTTCCTGAAAATCATCATTATCCTGCACATCGATAACAACGGGCTGGCCTTCCCCAGTGGTGGAGGAATCATCAACGGCGTCTATCGATCCCACCAGTTCGTCATCCACGACCACTGCAGCCTCTTGGCTGGCACTTCCGGCAATACCGGCAAATTCACTGGTCTGCTCCACAATTCGCCCAAGACGAATAAAACTGAGACCCTCTTGGCCAGTCTGGTCAGCCTGTGCAGCTGCATCAGGGCCTGCTGCAGGCGCCTCCAGGACATCACCAATATCTTGACCAGACTCCAATGCAGCCAATACTTGCTGCACAGTCTCATCTTCGACCGCGCTTTCATCGGGCCCCGAAGCCGTACCCGTCATCAGGTCGCCAGTAATTGCCATCTCCGGCACATCGCTCACCAATAAAGAGCTGCCGTCGACAAAGGAAAGTTCTGCGCTCCCACCGTCCGGGGTAACCAGTGTCTCGCCTTCAAACAGCACATCACCTGGGCGCAGCTCCCGGCGTTCGCCTTCGGCATTGCGGGCATAGGCCTGACCATTGATCGAAGTTACTGTTGCGAATATCTCGTTTGCCATGTCGGTAACCTTTTTCGCCAGCGCGCTGGCTATAAAAATTGTTTATCTCGCTTCTACAGCCTAATAATATGCCGGCTCGAGTGCGCTTACATTGTACTTTTGTACAGGTAGGGCCTCGGAATATTCAGAATGTGATAGAGGTCATATTGAATATCCGTCCAGGGACAATCGCGGGAGACCCCAAGTAGCGACTAGTTGAGGGTGTTGTAGGTGGGTATATTGTTTACTTTCAGTGCCAGTTGCACTCGATCACGCACACCGAGCTTGTCAAAAATAGCCGATATATGCGCCTTAACAGTGCGCTCTGTAATCTTAAGTGCCAGCGCGATTTCACGATTGCTTGCCCCGTGGGCCACTTGCTCAGCCACCATTAATTCGCGGGGTGTCAGCTGATTAAGTTCCGGAACCTCAGGCATGGAGGAAGGAATCACCCGGGTGGATACAGCCAGAAAGCGTTGTACCAGATTTGGCGGTATCCACAAACCTCCGTGCTCTACCACTGTAGCAATTTCGCGCAACTGCTCGGGGGCTGCCTTGACATGACAATACCCCTGCGCGCCGGCTTGAAGCAAAGCAAAAGCTTCGGCCTCATCCGGCACCCCCATCATCGCTACTACAGGACTTCCTATTGAAGCAGCTGCAGTAACCAGTTCCAGACGCAGGTCACGGTGCCTTGAACTGAGATCGAGCCACAAGCTCCGGGCTCCACCTGACGGCTGCTCACCGACTTCGGTAAGATCCGACACAATATGCGCATCGGGGAAAGCTAAAACCCAGCGCTCTCGCAGGCGCCCGAGCGAACAGATAAAGATCCGCACCATCAGCGTTCCGACAGCGCATACTGCTTGGCGCGCAGTATAGGCTTCATCATATACGCCAGCACACTCTTCTTGCCTGTGAGAATATCTACTTCCACGACCATGCCGGGAATAATGGGTTTATCCCTCGCTAAACGCGACTCAATAGTGCGAACAGTGACCTCATAGAACGGGTTGCCCTCTTCGTCGACAACGGTGTCCGCACCTATGTGTTCCACTACCCCCTTGAGCCCACCGTAGACCACAAAGTCATAGGCCGTGAACTTCACCAGTGACTCCTGCCCCGGCACCAAAAATGCAATATCTTTGGGTCGAATTCGAACCTCCAAAAATAGAGTGTCATCGGCGGGAACGATCTCGATGATCTCCTTGCCCGGCAGGACCACGCCACCGATAGTGTAGAAATACAGCTGCTTGACGGTGCCGTTTACCGGTGAACGAACCTCGGTTCCCCTGACAACATCAGAGAGGCCCTCGCCAGTCTCTCGCAAAGAATTCACTCTGGAAATGGTATCGGCCAATTCTTCCCGAACTTCGTTATTAAACTCATTTTCAACGCTGTGTAAATTACGCTCCGCCTCCACAATGGAGGATTCGATGCGCTTAACCTGCGCGGCCGCCTGCTGGCGCTCTCCGCTCAACTGATTTACTTCTTTCTCGAGCCGCAGAATCTCTACTTCAGAAACCGCCCCCGAAGCGACCATGGGCCGGGTCATACGCAGTTCTTGCCCGGTCAGCTCCAGTGAGCGGGCCGCCTGCCGCTCACGGGCCGTAATTTCAACCAGCTCCTCGTTACGCTGCACTAACTGCTGTTGTGCAATTTCTTGCGCAAGGCTCAGCTCAGCACGACGTGTCTCAAAAAGGGCCGCCTCTTCGGCGACAATCTCGGGCACGGCCTGAGCAAGTTCAGCGTCGGGCTTAAATTCTGTCTTTTCGACCAGCGCCCGCAAGCGTGCTGCCTTTATCGATAGCGCCTGAAACTCTGCACGATTTTCACGAAATGTGGACTGAGACCGCGTTTGGTCGAGGCGCACAAGTAAATCGCCCTCCTCCACGAAATCACCTTCGCGCACTAGAATCTCCGTAACCACGCCCCCATCCTGGGACTGAATCACCTGTATCTGGCGAGAGGGTATAACTTTGCCCTGGCCCCGGGTTACCTCATCTATTTTTGCCAACGCCGCCCAGACGATCAGGCACACCACAGTCACGGCCACCACATAGAGAAGAATCCGTGCCCGCAGTGGCTGCTGTTCAATATAGGCGCGGTGCGCATCCAGTTGCCAATTGTATTGCCCTGGTGATTCCTCTTTCATCCAGGGCGCAAACAACCAGTCCACCACTCTCCTGTGCAAAGGGGGCGTCTCGATATCAGCGGCGGCATCCGAAATCAGCACAGCATCGATGGCCGGTTTCTCGTTCATTGCGCCTTACCAATTTTGCCCTGCTGGAGAGCCTGTACCACCGTATCGCGAGGGCCGTCAGCTATGAGTTTTCCATTATCGATTACGATGATTCGATCCACCATTTCCAACAGGGAATTTCGGTGTGTAACCACTAGCCAGGTTCGCCCCTTGATTAATTCTGTAAGGTTTTTACGCACGGAAACTTCAGTCGAGTGATCCATCGAACCTGTCGGCTCGTCCATGAGGAGCAACGGGGATTCCTGTATGACGCCCCGGGCCAGCGCTACCGATTTACGTTGTCCGCCGGAGAGAGACTCCCCGCGCTCGCCAATCATCATGTCGAACCCCTGGGGATGGCGATTTACAAATTCCGTGAGATTGGCAATCTCAACAGCGCGCACGATGGCGCTGTCGGACAACTGCGGATTCGACAGCGTTAGGTTGTCGCGCAGACTACCGTAAAAAAGCGTAACGTCCTGCGGAACATACCCAACTCTGGACCGAAACTCCGAGGGGTCCAATTGGCGCAGATCGATGCCGTCAATAAGAATGGCCCCGTCAGTAGGCTGATATAATCCGATAGCAAGCTTTTGCAAAGTTGACTTGCCCGAACCCACCCGCCCGAGTATCGCAACGTGTTCGCCCGGCTTAATTTTGAACGACACATTGCTGAGCGATTCCATCTCTGCGCCGGGGTAGGAAAAAGAAACGTTCTTGAATTCAATTTCGCCCTCAAATAGCTCGCGAGAAAGAAATTGCGCTCCCTCCGGCCGCTCTACCGGTTTGGCCATAACTTCGTCGAGGCTTGTTAGCGCAATCTGGGCGTTGTGATACTGGGTGATCAACCCCGCCAGCTGTCCAAACGGAGCCATTATACGACCCGCCAGCATAGTGCAGGCGATAAGCCCACCCATAGAGAGGTTACCTGCGCTTATCAGGTAAACACCGGTCACAATGACAAAAACGGAGACTGTCTGCTGGCCCCACTGGGTCACATTGATGGCGGAATTCGATATCAGACGCAACTTGACCCCAACGTGGGCCAGAAAGGAGGTTGTTTCCTCCCAGCGTCGCTGCATGCGCGATTCTGCGCCCATCGCTTTGATAGTATCCAGTCCGACCAAACTTTCGATAAGCGTGGAATTTCGCATTGCCCCGGCACGGTAAGTAGTCTCTGCCAACTCCTTCAGCTTTCCTCGCACCGACAGGGCAAAACCCACAACCACCAGTAGACCGACTATAACCGGCACAAGCACGGGCCAGGCGATCCAGGCGATGACAGCAATAAAAATAAGCGCAAAGGGAATATCAATGATGGTGGTGATCGATGCGGATGTTATGAAATCTCTAACCGTTTCAAAGGATCGCAAGCTAACCGCGTAGGAGCCTACCGAAGCCGGTCGATGCTCCAGACGAATACCCAACACCCGCTCCATAATCAGGGACGACAATTGAATATCGACTCGCCGGCTTGCCAAGTCGAGAAAATAACCGCGCATGGTGCGCAAGGTGATGTCGGCCAGCATGACAATAATCACACCGGCGGCCAGCATCCATAAGGTTTCTGTCGCCTGGTTTGGGACCACACGATCATATACATTCATGGTAAACAGAGGCAATGCCAAAGCAAACATATTGATGAAAAATGCGGCCAGCAGAACGTCCCGGTAAATCGGTGCATTGGCGCGGATGGCGTCCCAGAACCAATGGCCTCGAGTACTTGTGCCAACGCGAGGCGCGCGCGCATCAAAACGAAAACGGGGTCTACAAAAAATGACCTCGCCCGTCGTATCCGCTACCAATTTTTCCCGAGGGACGTTGACGACCGCTTCATTGAGTTCGGGGTAAACGACATCGGCGAGATCACCAGCCTCATTCCAACCCGTTAACAGACAAGCTCGCTCACCTTTGAGTATTAGCACCGCAGGTAGCAGCGCTGGCTCAATACTGACAATATCCTGGTAGGCAATTTTACTAGCGAGGCCAACTTTGGCAGCGGCCCGTTCGAAAAGATCGGGCGTAAGCTGTCCGTCTTTTAGTGGCAGTCCCGCACACACTGCCGCCTCCGCAGTGCCGCCACCATGGTAGCGGCACAAGGTCATCAGACACTGTAGAAGCGAATCATCTGAGCCGGCCATTTTCGACGTCCATCCTCTTTTTCTACACTGCAAATTATTCCAAAATTGATACTTAAGCTACTGAATAATTTACGAATTCTAGTTCCTCTAGCATAAGCCAGATGCCGATTGTTTACTATGCTTCAAATGCGCGCCTTATCACATAAATCGCCATCGCGCGCGGCGCAATCCGCTGGATAGGGTAATCCCTGTGTGATTTGTGTTGTGCACCACACTATTGCAATGCTGCTGTACCCGCTGACCTGTGATCAGGATCACATTTGTGAACATGCAGAACGCAAAAAAGTGCTAAGGTTACGGGGTGTGAGCGTGTTTGAGTCGATCAGGAAGTAGCAAGTTCATTGCGTGCTCATGGCCCGGTAAATCCGCACGCCGCTTTGATTAGAAACTCAGGAAACTAATCCGCGATTAAATGGCCAGACACTCGGCAACACCAGGGCGACTACACGCATCTCTATTGATTTGCGCACCACACTGTCCATCGCCTCGCTCGCGCGCGTCAACCAGACTTCTACAGCGGGCTGCCCCTTATTCTCCAGCGGTACGCTTGCACATAAACCAGCCATAGTTTCAATCGCGCGTCGCAGCGGCGCAGTACTAGTCGATGGCAGGTCTCTTGCTGTAATGTCCTGCGGCTTCGCACTCTCGCCCAACCTCAGCTGGTTACACATCTGCTGTAGTGTCAGGTAGTAATGCTCTGCGATATCCTCACCAGGCAAAATGAAAGAACCATGCGGCTCGCCTAATGTGTCAAATACATAGGCCTGATCGTGCGTCATATGGGAATGAAAATACCACTGCTGTGCGTCGTCGTGAAGAAATGTCCAACTGTCGTTAACGCTCATATCTTCGCTTCTATCGAGAAACGAATCCGTAGGCAGCGCATAACGCAACTGGTGCTCGCGCGCATTAAGAGTGCTTCTATCCATCAGAGTGAGAGGGCGCGTGATCTGTTGTAACGGTATCCACATATTCACCAACACCAGCGGCGAAAAATTATTGGCTCCATCAGGCGTCTTGTGGCGAAACAGCCGCGGCGCAAAACCGCGCAAAATCTGCTTCAGCGGTGTACCGCGTACGTCCTGATCGCCGTGCACCGCCACCGCCACATCGTGACCATTCATGCCGCTCATCTTGAGGTCCGGGTCAATTTTCAATCCGTTGGGGCCACCCTTGCGCATAATCAGCCCTTCGGGGGCAATATTCAGCAGTTTGAGGCACTTACCCCCCGCGAGGGGGAACACCGCGCCCGTCAGGCGCCGACGAAGATGTCGTGCCTCCTGAAGCCCAATCTCGCCGGCCTCGCGAATCTGGGACAATAAGGTCTGCAGCTTTTCAATGCCCGCAAGATCTATGGACTCAAAGCCCATCTTTTGCAGGTTCAGCCCAGCCTCCCCCGGAGCCGACCAATCGCGTACCTTGCAGTTCCGGTACTCGAACTGTTGCGTAAACTCCGAATCCAATGGTCGTGTAATTGCCCTCTTCAGACCCCTATCTTCGTGGTCACCCGTCACTTCTTCCGGTCGTGAAAAGCCCAACTGGGCCTCTACTTCGTTGATCACACCCGGCTCTAACGCCAATCCCATCTCGCACTCCCGCTAACCATACAAGCACTCAGAACACGCCCTGCTCGAACAGGGCCAGCGCAGAGCCCAGCCCAAAGGGGCCGAGTCTTCCACGCGGTTAAAGAGCATAGTCGTCAATGACCGACATGCCAACTTGTCAGGAGCCTGCTTGCTCCAATACACTGCCACTCCTGATGTACAGCTGCCCCAGAGAGGAAACTATGTCCAAAGTGGTCATGATCAGCGCCGATTGTCACGCAGGCGCTCTGCCAGAGGGCTATAAACCGTATTTGCCCAAGGAATTTCACGCCGCCGCAGACATTTGGTGGCTGCAATATGCGCGAGAAATGATGAAACGAATGGGCACGTTTTTCGATCAGGAAGCTGCGCAGGAATTCAACAGCCGCTCCGGAGACCAAGGTGCCGGGCGCATGGACCCGACGGCCGCCTCCAAAGCTGCC
>TARA_R110002072_G_scaffold119555_3_pt1 | contig 26402 bp, 27 predicted proteins | sample TARA_R110002072 | Tara Oceans TARA_R110002072 (sample SAMEA4397118) | marine metagenome | biome: Polar Biome; feature: [SRF] surface water layer (ENVO:00010504); material: water (ENVO:00002006), including particulate matter (ENVO:01000060) such as... | depth 5 m | reverse complement strand
AGGTTTTACTACCGATAATGGCAATATTATTATCGACGTGCACAATATGAAGATTGAAAACCCTCTTGAACTTGAGAAGGATCTCAACCAGATAGTCGGTGTAGTGACGAATGGCCTATTTGCACAAAGACCAGCTGATGTCCTGTTAATAGCGAACGACGGCGATATTCAGCGCATACGAAAATGAACACTTCCCTATTGTAAAATTCTCTTAAACAACAGTTAGTTACCCTCTTAAACACGTCTAAATTCATTCTGGTGAATAGGTAATTTACACAGAAAAACCTAAAGGTTTTCATCAATTTTGACGCTTTGACTAAATATCAACATCTTAACTCTTTAAGTATTGATGAAAGGCCAATAACAACTTTGGCATCTGTGACTTGATACTTCAGAGTTTACAATTTGTAAAAGGTACAGGAATTGCATGACGAAATAATATAAAGATTATGGAAATAAAAGCTTACAAAAATACTATCCGCCAAAAAAAAATTTTACATCCTGGCAATGACGACAAGGAACTTAGTGACGTAAACCATTTAGCAAAAACCGCAATTGAGGTTATGAATGATGCGCAAAAAAATGATCTGGACATTATAACCGCATCATCCCAAAAGCGTGATTTGGAAATTGCCCGTTCAATAATTACTGATGAAGATTTCTCCTTATTAAACTCCCGCGCGACATATCAACAGTCGGACGGCTCAACCTTCTTTGTACTAACACGATATATGGGTTTTCCCGTAAAAAAATGTATTACATCCTAATTATGAACATATGAATAATAAATACACATACGAACATACCCACTGGTTAAATAATCAGCCTGTAGCAACTTTTGTGCTTGATGAACACCATAAAATTATTTTCTGGAATCAAGCTTGTGAAATGCTGACAGGCATCAAATCGGAAGACGTCATTGGTACGAATAAACATTGGATGGGATTTTATGAAGCTGAACGTCCCTGTGTGGCGGATCTTGTTTTAAATGATAACTGGAAAACATATAGCTCCTTATACTCATATATTCAAAATACATCCTTTACTAAAAGGGGCTTATCAGGAGGAAGCTGGGTGCAGACAAAGTTGGGGCGTAAATATGTGGTATTTGAAGCAAACGCATTACTCGATGATGAAGGGAAACTAATCGGTGCAATTGAAACACTACATGACGCATCTGAATTGAAACAAATAGAAACTGAATTACAGATGGCACAAAAGCTTGAATCTATTGGAGAACTCGCTGCAGGCGTTGCGCATGAAATCAACACCCCGGCACAATATATTGGTGACAATATACTCTTTATCGATGAAGGGTTTACCTGCTTAAGCAAACTAATTGGTCAATTTAATGCTTTACTAACTTCGGCGAGTAACAATAGCGTCAGCAAAGATCAAATCAAACAACTTTATGAGACGATTGAATCAGTCGATCTTGAATATTTATTGGAAGAAATACCACTAGCAATTACACAATCACAGGAAGGCATTACAAGCATCTCAAATATTGTTCGTTCCATGAAAGAATTTTCACATCCGGGTAGTAACGAAAAAGACTTAACCGATTTGAACCATATCATCGAAAATACAGTCACCATAACCAAGAACGAGTGGAAGTATGTTGCCGAAATTAAATTTGATCTTGATAAAGATCTGCCTTCAGTTCCCTGTTTCGCACAAAGCATCGGACAAGTTTTTATGAATCTGATTGTTAATGCATCTCATGCAATCGCTGATGTCATCGACAGTGAATCAAGCGAGCTGGGGACGATTTCCATCTCAACTTCCAAAGTAGATGAAAAGGTTGAGATAAGAATAACCGATACCGGGAAAGGCATTCCTGAGGAAATAAAAGACATGGTGTTTGATCCATTCTTTACAACTAAGTCGGTCGGAAAAGGAACAGGTCAAGGTTTAGCTATAGCTCATTCCACGATTACCAACAAACATAATGGGACAATCAAATGCGTGAGTGAAACGGGTAAAGGCACGACTTTTATTATTCGTTTGCCTTTGGAAATACCCGTCGCTTAACTCGATATGAATAGAATAATGTTTGTCGATGATGATCAAAATATTCTGAAAGGAATTCGTAGAATGTTGCACCCTATGCGCCATGAATGGAATTTGACCTTTGCTGACAGTGGTATCAAAGCATTGAGTATTCTGAAAGATGAACTATGTGATGTTATTGTTTCAGATACACGTATGCCTAACATGAATGGTATAGAATTATTACTTGAAGTTAGAAAGCTCTATCCCAATGTAATTCGCATTGGGTTATCAGGACATTCCGATCATGAGCTGGCGTTAGAAAGCACAATAGCCACACATCAACAATTAGTAAAACCCTGTGATCCTGAAACACTCAAAAATACAATAAGTAAGGCGCTAAAAATACGCCTTCAGGTAAAGAATGACACTCTCAATAAATTTATTACCAAAACTGATTCATTGCTCCCCTTACCAAAGTTATATCAGGAAATAACCAATGTTATGCAATCGGAGAATGGTTCTTTAACTGAAGTCGCTTCTATCATTTCCAAAGATATTGCAATGACTGCGAAGATCCTGCAACTGGCAAACTCTGCCTTCTTTGGGTTAACTCGGCATGTAGCATCTACTCAAGACGCGGTTATGTATCTTGGCTACGATGTGATTCGTGGATTAGTATTAACCATCAAGCTTTTTTCTGATTTCGAGTCAACCAATGAATCAGGGCTCAACCTTGAAGAGCTATGGAAGCGTAGTCTAGAGATCGGAAATATAGCAAAACATATCGCAACGATGGCAGGCCTTGATGATAAATGTCGCGACTATGCGCATATGGCAGGTATGTTACATGATATCGGCATACTGATAATGGCGATGAGTATGCCGGATGAATATAGCGAAATCATTAAAATAAAACTCGAAGAGAAACACACCACTTGTATTGCAGAAGAACGTATATTTGGCTGTACTCATGAAGAAGTTGGAGGAGCATTACTCGGAATATGGGGATTACCTGATCCTATTATTGATGCAGTAACAAATCATCACATGCCTACACATTCTGTTAGTAAAAATATATCACCCCTAACTGCTGTACATCTAGCCAATATTTATTACTGGCGAAATATACAAGAAGACTGCCCCATTCAACTTGATAATGATTATATAGAGTCACTTGACTTGAAAGAAAAAACTGAACAGTGGGAGCTTGATGTAAAAGAAAAGTTTTTCAGGGCGGAATCAAATTGAACAGTTTAGAAAAAATTCTGATTGTCGATGACGAGGCCAATATTTTAAGATCCATGAAGCGGCAAATGCATAACCTATATGACATTGACACCGCACACGGTGGGGAAGAAGCTCTTTATTTAATTCTCAACGAAAATAAAACCTATTCAGTAGTTATTTCGGACATGAACATGCCTGCCATGAATGGTCTTGAGCTGCTTAAAGCATTTAAAATACATTCACCCGATACTATACGAATCATGCTCACGGGCAATGCTGATCAGGACACTGCAACAAATGCAGTCAATCAAGGCGAAGTGTTTCGATTTTTAACGAAACCCTGCTCGAAGGAAGATATCATTGAAGTCATCGAGCTGGCATTGAAATGTTACAACGATAGAAAAATAAGCCAGAAAAAGACTGAACACATGGTTAAGCATGCTGAGTCATTGGCAAGAGAACTATCATTTACAAAAAACTCAGATACTGTTACCTCATTACCTAACAGATACAACTTTGAATCCTATCTCAAAAATATATTCGATGATGCAATAACCGCAGAACATGAACACTCTCTTTGTTATATAGACATTGATCAATTTAAAGTAATCAATGATGTTTGTGGTTATGTCGCCGGTGATAACCTATTACTTCTAATAGCTAATACTATTCGTAAAAACATCGACCATAACCATATGTTAGCGAGAATAGGTGGCGATGAGTTTGCTTTATTGTTACCAGGCTCTAAAAAAAGTGATGCTGTGCGAATTGCACAATCGATTAAACATGCAATCGATAATATACAATTCACATGGGAATCAAAAAAATACAGCGTCAGCATCAGTGGTGGAGTCGTATCTAACAAAGACGTCGACTGTGCTGAAGAATTACTTAAGCTGGCAAGCACATCCTGTAATTATGCAAAGCTTAGTGGGCGCGACTGTATTTATTCATATTCAATTGATGACTTAGGCTTACTCCAACATAGCAAAGAACTTAAATGGGTTAATCGTATTAATGAAGCATTAAATGAAAATAGATTTGAGCTACATTATCAAACTATAGCGCCCACTAGAAAAAATGATCCCCATCATCATTATGAAATATTAATACGTATGATAGATGAAACTGGCAGTATTGTTATGCCAGGCGATTTTTTACCCACAGTAGAAAAATACAATTTTGCCAGACGTCTGGATCGCTGGGTTATAGATAATGTGTTCCGGTGGTTAAACGATAACCCCGAACACATTAAAAACCTGGAGTTATGCAGTATTAACCTCTCTGGCAACACCTTGACTGATCCTGACATTTCTAATTTCATCATACAAAATTTTAATTATTACGATATTCCACCTGAAAAAATCTGTTTTGAAATAACAGAAACCGCAGCCATTAGTAACTTTGAAACAGCGCTGGAATTTATTGCCTTAATTAAAAAACTGGGTTGTTGTTTTGCTTTAGATGATTTTGGTAGCGGCCTTTCTTCTTTTTCTTATCTTAAAAAATTACAAGTCGATTATCTGAAAATTGACGGACAATTTGTAATAAACATGATAAATGATCCTATTGATTTTGAAATCGTAAAATCGGTAACTGAAATTGGTCATGCCATGAATATGGAAATTATTGCCGAATACGTCGAAAACGAAAAAATCTTCAAGTCATTAGAATTACTAGGTGTTGATTTCGCACAGGGCTATGGCATCAGCAAACCAATACCTCTTAAGCAATTCATTGAATACGACTCGCCTGACCTGACATTAAGTATTCAGAGCATGGAGGCAAATACTAATGGCTGATAGAGTTTTATTCGTAGATGACGAAACCAATATCATTCAGGCATATCGACGTACGCTTCGAAATAAATTTAATATTCAGGGCGTCTCTAATGGCGAAGATGCACTGGAACTAATAAAAAAAGGAGATTATGCCGTCATTATTTCTGACATGCAGATGCCGGGTCTGAATGGCATCGAGTTTTTATCCGCAGCAAAAGAACTAAAGCCGGATATCGTTAGAGTCATGTTAACCGGGAATGCTGATTTACAAACTGCTGTAGATGCTGTAAATAAAGGTGATATTTTCAGATTCCATAATAAACCCTGTCACGCTGATATTCTTGAAAAAACCATTGACGATGCACTGAAACAATTTCAATTGATCACAGCAGAAAAAGAACTACTTGAAGGAACATTAACTGGAAGCATTCAAATACTCACTGAATTATTATCAATAATTAACCCGGAAGCATTTGGTCGTACGTCCCAAATTAAACAATATGTACTGTCTGTCGCAAAAGAAATGGAAATTAAAGAAACCTGGAAACTGGAGGCCATGTCTTCTCTTTCTCTTATTGGTTGCATAATTTTACCTGATGCTGCAACTCAAAAGATATATCGCGGCGAAGAACTTAATGCCGAGGAACAACAAATTTTTGACATGCATCCTTTCGTCGGCTCGGATTTAATTTCCAAGATTCCTCGCATGCAAGATATCGCTGAAGGTATTAAATATCAGGAAAAGTTATTTAATGGAAAAGGCATCCCTTTTGACGAAGTAAATGGAAAAGAAATTCCCATTGGAGCAAGAATCTTAAGGGTAGTTCACGATTATGACAGGCAATTATCAGTAGGGAAGACCAAAAACCAGGCCATTGAATTCCTTAATAATCAAATATCGCACTATGATCCCGACATACTGGCTACATTTCTACAATGCTTGGAAAACGAGATGTTCACGATTGAAACTGTTTCGATTAAGGATCTCAAGGAAAATATGTTTTTAACTGAAGACCTGTACTCCAAGGATAAAAGACTGGTCATCTGTAAAGGTCAGGAAACGACATCATCTATTCGCAATAAACTGATGACCTTGCACAACAATAAAAACATTCTTAATAGCATTAAGGTAATCAATAAAAATAAATCTGACTCCATTAAAACACTGTAAACGGAACAAAAAAGTCGTCGTTAACTCAAGCTGATTACATTCTTTTATCAAAAAATATAGCAATGACAATAACTTACAAAAATATTATATTGTCCAGACAGGCGATTTCTCACTTATGTCGCCTATTTAATACATAATGTTGGCTTAATGGTGATAGTTTAGCTTAGAATAGATCCAACAAATAAAATGCCATACAAATATTAGAGGAACTTAATAGATGCTTTTCTACATTGTCTATATCTTGTCTGTAGTCGTACTCATTTTACATTTTACCGGCTTTCTTGCTCGCAGAAACATGGACTGGGTGGTACTGCTTGCTGCCGTTGCAATCTTTGCTGTTAATATCCTCGATTTTCTCAAGATAATTTAACGCTAACGGCCTGCTCGTTAGCGCCCAATCATAAATGATTGGACTATTACAACGCGTTACTCAAGCCCAGGTCACCATTGATGGTGGTACCGTCGCCTCAATTGACACAGGACTACTCGTGTTGGTTGGTATCGAAAAGAATGATTCCGAAAAACAAGCCCAGCGATTATTTGAAAAACTAATCAATTACCGCGTTTTTCCTGATGCTCAAGATAAAATGAATCTCAGTTTGCAGGAAATTAAAGGTGGCTTATTGCTTGTACCTCAATTTACATTAGCGGCTAACACACAGAAAGGATTACGCCCGAGCTTTTCTGAGGCGGCAGCACCCGACTTGGGGAAACAACTGTTTGAGTATCTTATTACTTATGCTCGCCAACTATTCGCAAGTGTTGAGACAGGTGTCTTTGGTGCAGATATGCAGGTGTCTTTGGTCAATGATGGGCCGGTAACGTTTTGGCTTAAGACTTAATCAGCCCCTACTGCATCAGCAATAAGGCTATCAGGATTGAAATTATCAGCACCACTACACCGATAATTTTTTGCTTACCTTGAAGAATATTATCTTCAAACCGGTGTTTATAAAAATAGCGTAACGATAGAAATATAATAATCGCTGCAAACGAACTTAATAATCCGATAAGTTCGTTTCTCAAGCCTTCACCCAATCTCTGGGTTTCAGAAACACATCATAAAGTTCTGCTTCAGGCGTGCCGCGAGCAGGTTGCCAATTGTATTCCCAACGCACCAATGGCGGCAAAGACATCAAGATTGATTCCGTGCGACCACCGGATTGTAAGCCAAACAAGGTCCCACGATCATGGATCAAGTTGAACTCAACATAACGACCGCGGCGATAAAGCTGAAAGTCGCGTTCGCGTTCATTAAAAGGAATGTCCGTCCGTTTGATCACAATAGGCAGATAAGCCTTTAAAAAGTAATCTCCCACACTCTGCATGAACTTAAAGCAAGAGTCATAGCCCCATTCATTCAGATCATCAAAAAATAAACCGCCAATGCCGCGTTGTTCATTTCGATGTTTCAGATGAAAGTATTCATCACACCATTGCTTATATTTGGCGTAGGTATCTTCACCGCCAAAACCCTCACAAGCTGCCTTGGCCTTTTGGTGCCAATATTGGGCATCTTCTTCAAAACCATAATACGGAGTCAGATCGAAACCACCGCCAAACCACCAAATGGGTGCTTCGCCTTCTTTCTCTGCCACAAAAAAACGGATATTCATATGTGTTGTTGGCACGTATGGATTTTGTGGATGGATCACAAGAGAGTTCCCTAATGCCTGAAATGATCGACCAGCTAATTCGGGTCTAGTCGCGGTTGCCGATGGCGGTAAATTATCACCATGGACATGGGAGAAATTGATGCCCCCCTGTTCAAAAACCTTACCCCTTTGCATGACTCGACTACGACCACCACCACCGCCTTCACGTTCCCAATTATCCTCTTTTAGCTCTAAGGTCTTGTCTAGTTGTATCATTGCATTGCATACACGCTCTTGCTGTGAATATAAATAACGTTTAATGCTGTCAATATCGATCATTTTTCTATCCGTAAGTTGGTAATAATGTCTTTAGGACGCTATCCTATCACGCTAATTTTTTCAGGTGGTAGTTCAATGAACAATCGTACCGCGGCGGTTAAACGCGACACAAAAGAAACTCAAATTGAGGTTTCCTTAAATCTGGATGGCGAGGGGAAATCCGACCTAAATATTGGTGTCCCTTTTCTCGAACACATGGTGGACCAAATCGCGCGCCATGGAATGTTTGATATCAGTATTAAAGCCAATGGCGATCTCGACATCGATGCGCATCACACCGTTGAAGATGTGGGTATTACCCTCGGTCAGGCATTTACCAAAGCACTTGCAGATAAAAAAGGTATCCGTCGCTATGCACATGCCTATGTGCCGCTTGACGAAGCCCTGTCTCGCGTTGTGATCGATTGTTCCGGCCGACCCGGTCTGGAATATAATGCGAATTACCCGCGCGCACGTATCGGTGATTTTGATGTTGATTTAATTTTCGAATTCTTTCAGGGTTTTATCAATCACGCGATGATGACATTACACATCGATAATCTTCGTGGTCGCAACGCTCACCATATAGCAGAGACGATCTTTAAGGCATTTGGCCGTGCACTACGTGTGGCTGTAGAACAAGATCCGCGGATGGAAGGGATATTACCCTCTACCAAGGGTGCCTTGTAAGTCTAGCGAGCAAAGCCATGTCCAAGATCATTGTCCTTGATTACGGCAGCAGTAATCTACGTTCTGTTGCAAAAGCACTCGAAACTGTTGCTAACAGCGATCAGTCTGTCATTATCAGTAATAAACCGGCTGAGATACTGAAAGCAGATAAAGTCGTTTTTCCTGGTCAAGGTGCTATTGGTCAATGTATGGCTCATCTAAATGAACAAGAACTGGATGTGGTCATTCGCGAGTGTATTTTAAACAAGCCTTTTCTTGGCATCTGCCTTGGCCTGCAATCGCTAATGGATCACAGTGACGAAGATGGTGGGGTAAATGGTCTTGGTATCTTGCCCGGTAATGTTATTCGTTTTACTGATAATCAAGTCGATGAGAATGGTGACACCTACAAGATCCCATCTATGGGCTGGAATCAGGTGAAACAGGAAAAGCCGCATCCGCTATGGGAAGGCATCGAGGATGAAAGTCGATTTTATTTTGTTCACAGCTATTATGTAAAGCCAGAGCTTGCTTCAGATATCGCAGGATCGACTGATTATGTCTGTCACTATACCTCTGCGGTTACGAGAGATAATTTATTTGCAACCCAATTTCATCCTGAAAAAAGCCAACACGATGGCTTAAGATTGTTAAAAAACTTCCTTAACTGGCGGGTTTAGGTTTACGCTTAGGTGACCGTTTTTTATCTGACTTTGCGCGTTTCTTTTTCGTAACAGCTGATTTCTTCTCTTTCTTTTTTCCAGGCCTGTCAGATGGCGTCGTCCTTTCACTCATGCGTGAAATATTAAGTTGCTGTCCTGACACCCAGACTTTTTTCATAGCCTTAAATAAATCATTCGGCATACCCATAGGCAGATCAACCGTTGAATAGTTGTCATGGATAGTAACGTTCTTGATATATTGACTATCAACACCCGCTTCATTCGCAATCGCACCGACAATATTGTTAACCTTGACTTCATGTTCATTACCAACTTCTAGACGAAAACGTTCCATGTCGCGGTCGGGCCTTGATTGTCTCGGCGCTCGCTGTCTATCACTATCATGTGGTTTGTCTCGGCGTCCTTCTCGGCGAGGCCTATCTCGCTCACGATCGTTACGTGATCGATCTCGTTTCTGCTCTGGCTGTGGTTTCATTAGAAAAGGCTCGCCACCTTGTGCAATCTTCGCCAATGCCGTGGCAATATCCATTGCTGAACGACCTGATTCAAGTTGGTATTCTTCAATGATCGAGTGAAACAGTTCGGTGTCGGGACTATCCAGGGTATCAGTTATACTTTGTTTAAAACGTACAATACGTTCCTGATTAATTGTTTCAACCGTTGGCATATGCATGCGTTCGATCTTTTTACCCGTCACCCTTTCAATCATGCCCAACAGACGCTGTTCACGATTTGTGACAAACACAATCGCTTCACCGGTACGGCCCGCTCTACCGGTCCGTCCAATACGGTGGGTATAGGCCTCTGGGTCACTAGGGATATCATAATTGATAACATGGCTGATACGTTCAACATCCAACCCACGGGCAGCCACATCGGTAGCGATGAGCATATCAATCTTGCCAGACTTTAATTTACTGATGGTTTGTTCGCGTAACTTCTGGGTGATATCACCATTCAATGCGGTACAGGCATAACCACGGGCGGATAATTTTTCAGTCAGTTCCATAGTCTCAATCTTGGTACGGACAAAGATAAGGATCGCGCTGAAAGTCATACTTTCCAGAATGGTAGTTAAAGCTTCAAGCTTTTGCCTGCCGTTCACCATCAGATAACGCTGACGTATCGTATCTGCGGTAATACTTTTTGTCTTGATGGTGACTTGTTCTGGATTGTTTAAATATTTTTTCGAAATCTTTCGGATCTCAGTCGGCATGGTTGCCGAAAACAATGCAATCTGACGTTGCTCGGGTAATTGCTCAAGCACCCATTCAACATCATCAATAAAACCCATGCGCAACATCTCATCAGCTTCATCCAATACCAGACACCGTAGTTTGTCCAGTTTCAAAGTGCCTCGACGCATGTGATCCATAACACGTCCCGGCGTGCCGACTACGACGTGAACTCCACGTTTGAGTTGGCGTAGCTGCACCCCATATTCCTGCCCACCATAAATAGGTAAAACATGAAAACCCTTAAGAAAGGCCGCATAGGTTTGAAAGGCCTCAGCAACCTGAATAGCCAATTCTCGTGTCGGTGCTAGAACTAAAACTTGAGGTGTCGTTAATTTTAAATCGATATTTGATAACAGTGGTAGAGCAAATGCCGCAGTTTTCCCCGTACCCGTCTGCGCTTGTCCAATAACATCTCGTCCATCCATGACATGAGGAATGATTTCCGCCTGAATCGGCGAAGGCGTTTCATAGCCGACTTTATTCAACGCCTTCATTATGGGCGCAGAAAGCGATAAGTCATCAAAAGTTAGTGTGGGGGCGTCAATATTGCTCATGGGTGTTACCTTTGGTATGGAACGGGAATCAAGCTGTTACCCGTATTTAGCAGACGTCGGACAACAGGAAGCGGCGAGTATACGGGCTTATAAGCCGGTTACAAGGCAATTATTTATCATTAGAGCATAAAACAGCTGACTTCAATACGATACTCCTAAGCACCAATTTCAACTTTCTGCAAACCAGGCTTTCGTTTTCTTGCAAAATGCAACTAACGCAAGCATTAAAGGCACTTCGATTAATACACCAACAACTGTCGCTAACGCAGCCCCTGAGGATAAACCAAACAGCATAACGGCGGTCGCAATAGCAACTTCAAAATGATTAGACGCGCCTATCATTGCGGTAGGAGCGGCATTCTCATAAGACAGTTTCAACGCACGGGCAGCACCATACGTAATTGCGAAAATGAATACCGTCTGAATAAACAGGGGAATCGCTATCCAGAGTATGGTTAAGGGATTGGCAATAATGACATCGCCTTTAAAGGAAAAAAGCAAAACGAGTGTCAATAATAATGCGGTAATGGTTACTGGGGTAAGCAAATGTAAAAACTTCTCCTCAAACCAGGCTTTGCCCTTGTTCGAGATAATCCATTTCCGGGAGAAAAAACCCGCTACCAATGGTAACGCAACATAAATACCAATCGATAAGAGTAGTGCCTGCCATGGCACGGGTAGTTTTCCGACACCAAGTAGAAAGCCTCCTAACACGCCAAAGAGGACAAGCATGATTAAAGAATTTGTCGCCACCATAACCAATGTATGGCCATCGTTTCCTTTGGCTAAATACCCCCAGACCAAAACCATCGCCGTACAAGGTGCGATTCCTAACAAGATGCAACCCGCTAAATAACTACGCCACAAGGGAACTGCAAGCATCTTGACACCATCTTGCAGCACTACGGTGCCTGCACCATATTCAGCGCCAACCGGCAGGTCCAGTCCAAACGGCATCTTTACTAAATCCATTGCATCCACACCAATGAACTCTTTAAACACCATCCCGAGAAATACGGTAGCAATTGCGTACATCGTAAATGGTTTGATCGCCCAGTTAACAAATAAAGTCAGGCCAACTGGTTTAATACTCTTTCCCGCTTTAACTACTTCGGAAAAATCTATTTTCACCATGATCGGATACATCATGAAAAATAGGCAGATAGCGATCGGAACAGAAATTATAGGCGCGCCATTGACCGTAATGCTCATGCCGTCCAGAGTCTTTGCTAACTGTGGCGCGAATTGCCCCAAAAGGATACCGAGAACAATACATAAACCTACCCAGAGAGTCAGGTAGCGTTCAAACACGCCCATGTCATGTTTCTTTTCATTCATATGATTCAATCCTTCACTTGCGGATGCTCGATAATAGTTTATGCACAAATTCGATTTTCCGGGCGATTAGACATATTTTTTAATTTTTTCAGATCACTTTTAAATTGTTTTTCAGCAACACTACCCTTTAACGCTGCTTGCAATAGCTCATTTGCCCATAACGGTAATTTTGGATTAATGCTGTAATAAATCCATTGACCAACACGCCTATCAATAACAACTTGCATATCCCTTAATGAAGCCAAATGGCGCGATATTTTAGGCTGAATCAAATCTAATGAATGCGTTAACTCACAAACGCAAAGCTCTCCCTCCTGCATTAGCAGCATCAAGCTACGCAAACGAGTTTGGTCGGACAATGATTTTAATAAAATTTCAGGCGTCATAATTTTGTAATAATATACGTCTATACATATATATGCTTAAACATATATTATTCACTATTAATTTACCAGGGTAAAGACATGTCCGAGAAAAAATTCAATGTACTCTTTTTATGTACTGGAAATTCTGCCCGCAGCATTATGGCGGAAGCGTTATTACAACGATGGGGATTACGTCGATTTAATTCCTATAGTGCGGGCAGTATTCCAAAAGGAAAAGTAAATCCTTTTACCATCGAATTATTGAAGAAAAATAATTTTAAAACTGCTTCGTTTAGAAGTAAGAGTTGGAATGAGTTTACAGGCGACAACGCTCCAATACTTGATTTTGTATTTACCGTCTGTGGCCGCGCAGCAAATGAAACCTGTCCTATATGGAACGGACAAGTGCTATCAGCGCATTGGGGTATAGATGACCCGGATCAACCGGAGTTAAATGATAATGAACAACGAATATTATTTCAGAAAGCTTATCAGATACTGAGCCACCGACTGAAATTATTCACTCGTTTATCGTTAGATAATTCTGAGCGATCGATTTTACAAAAAGAATTGGAAAAGATTGGAACCTTATATCCGGAAGAAACCTAAACAATACCTTATCGTTGTTAATGGTTTTACGTTTTTCTAACTCGGCGCCGCCAATAAAGTTACCGCGAAGCGGCATGATGCTTGCCGACGTCGCGTTGAAATTCCTGTTAGACAGGTCTGATTGGTTATTAAGAAAGTAACTAGATTGAATACTCAAGGTGTATGCCAGAAATCAAAGCTTCGTGTTTTATTGGCCAGTACGAACCTTCAGAAATCTCTAGATGCTCGGGCCAGGCTAGACCGATAATTACAAGAATATCACCAAATGTGGTGTAACCATAATTCGCCAATTGAATGCCAAACTTCTTATTCATGAAACGATATCGGACGAAGTTGAACGATGTTTCGCAAATCTTATCTGAAAACTTGTTATCTATAGATGCGTCATTATCAGCGTTAAACATTTTTGCAAATATTACCTCTTCCATGAACGCGGAATCGATCAGTTCGCCTTCTAGATCTTCGGATGTGATATAAAAGGTGGAGCCATCTGACTTTTGAAAGAGGCTAAAAAAGAACTCATCAGGGGCATCGGAAACGGATACTACTTTCCAGATCTTTTCATTAAAGTTTACTCTAACGGGGTTCAGACTTGATTCCCAATGTCCTCGATACTTTTTCCCTAGTTGAAATAGCACTTTCTTTAAGCTTGCCTAACCTTTACATGAGGGCGCAGATTTTTACGCGTCCCAGTGAGCGGCAACGGACGACTTGATGTTTTTGTAAGGTGTTTTTGCATTCACTGTACTCCGAGATATTTAAAGAACTGGAAGATATATGTCAGTAATCATTGCTGACTCCTGAACTTCAGGGCCAATATTTACGTAATGAAAGAACAAAGGGAACTCCGAAATTTTTTCACCACTACTTGGCAACCATTCTTCATAAAGATAATGTGCAGCACTAATATTCTCACGTGAACCAAAGTGCCGGACTTTGGCGCAACGAAGGGCGGGAATACATTTGTTTAAAACACCGAATGAGTTTTTGGTAACCTCTTTCTCAATAGAAATGCAGAAGTCTACGCGATAATCTGAAGCAGGTACTTTACGAGGGTCATTGTAATGAATGCCATAACTACGGTGGGCGTCGGAAAGTGGCAATTTATTTTTAATACGCCATGCTACCAGTTTTTTAACTGACTCGTGTTCGCTTTCAGGCGATCCTTGATGCTCAATTACCGCAACTTTGGTTTCTGGAAAATTTATTATTTCTACATCCATTTCTCTTACCTCAATTGAAACCTAACGATTGAAATGAAGTTCGCGGCTCGCTTTTGGATAAAGAGTATAACTTAATCCGTGAATATTCGATCGATTGGCTTATTATTTGTGCTATTCATTAATGACACAGAACCCGTTACCGAATGGGTCTGCACAATATGCAATAGAACCCCAATCACCACTTTCGCCACCTTCATGCATACCTCCTAGTTCGAGTATTTTTTTAACAACGACATCTATATTTTCTGTAATAAAATCTAAATGAATAGGTGTCCAATGACGACTGTAATCACGAACGATCTTACTTGATGAGAGGGCTTTTGTTCCTGCCTCTTTTTCTTGTAAATATATGTCGCAATTCTCAGTTCCGAGAACAACCATATTAGAACCTTGATCTCTAATTTTCTTACAGCCGAGGGCCTCTGTATAGAAGGTTTCAGCTTGCTTTAAGCTGGAGACATCGATACTCACAGTGATTTTTATCATAAAACCTCCTAATTAAATCTGTGATGAGAACACATAACGCCACATATCATCGGCAGTAAAAAAGAGTAGGAAGGAGCGCCGCTTTTTACTGTCGCATGCATGTGATCGTTATATTTTTTGAGCAACAATCTCAACTGGAGCAATCAAATTTGTTGCTATATTTTCAATCATGTTTTTTATTCTTTCAGCAGTACTTTCCTGCATTAAAGTGTGTAAGCCAAGGGGTGGTGGGCCGTCGTTAACCTCTGCTTTTGCACGTAGCTGCTTAAAAAAATCCAGTGCAAAGTCGCGACGATTGCACTCTTTAGAAAGCTCAAAACCAGCATCATTTAATGCTTTTTTGTATTGGTCGGGTGTTGATAGTTTGCTGATGCTGCTTTTTGTCGCCCATGGTACAGGATAAAGAAGGGCGCCTTCTTTTTGTCGCATAATGTCATAAACACCAAAACATGCCCCAGGTTTTAATACCCGATAAATTTCAGAAAACAGAGATATCTTATCATCAATATTCATACCAACATGAAGCATATAACCACCATCAAACATGTTGTCCTGAAAAGGCATTGATAGTGCACTTCCCTGCTCTAGCGTTATATCTCCATCAAGGTTTAACCAACTACACAAAACCTTTCCCGTTTCAATATACTCAGGGCTTAAGTCAATTCCTGTAACGCGACTTTTAAATTTAGATGCCACGTAGCGCGATGCCCCTCCTAAACCACAACCCACATCTAACACATGGTGTTCTTCTGAAAAGTTAAGCTGTTCGATTAGATTATCAGTTGCTAAACGTCCTCCGATATGAAACTCATCGACAGGCGCAAGATCTTCAATAGTCACATTCTCAGTGGTTTTACCGAGACCAGGAAGAGCTGCTTTAATTGCATTAATCAGATCGCCATGAAAATAATGGTTTGATACGGTTTTATCATATGACATAAATAATTAGCCTCTTGATTCTTTTTTGAGAATATAACCTCTGCCTCAGGTGCAAGCTTGCGAGTGTCCCGATTGATGCGCTTGCGAAACTTGTTCAATAGCTCACGCTCTCAGTTTCGAACAATCTCAATTTTCTCTTCTTTTAAGCCTGCGTATAGAACTTCAGCCTCATCTCTATCCATTTTCTGAAATTTCATACTTTCCAAAATTGCTCGATACTATAAATTCAATTTCGGGCTATTGTGTTAATCGGCGCGAGGTTTTTCTTGAGCTTTTTAAATGATTTGTTATGCATAAGTATGCTAAGTAAAACAAATTTGATTTCTACCATTTTCCTTTGCTAAATAAAGTGATTCATCAGATTTTTTAATGAGATCACTCTCACTATTTTCTTCACTTGGGTACATTGTGGTCAATCCTATACTTGCAGTTAAGGCAGGGAGCGTTGGTGATTTTTCATTAGGAATATTTAATAAACGAATTTCATCAAGTAATTTGCTAACCAAGATCTGAGCTTTATCTAGACTGGTGTTTCCATACACTATCACAAACTCCTCCCCTCCATATCGAGCACAGATGTCACCCGGTCTTATACCAAACCCTTTTAGTATTCCTCCGACTGCTTTTAAACAGGCATCTCCTGTCTGATGTCCGTAGGTGTCATTTAATAACTTAAAATGATCAAGATCAATTATCGCAAGTGAGATTGGCATGCCAAGGCGACGGCATCGATTCCATTCCCTATTCAGAAACTCATTAAAGTATCGACGATTTGGGATACCAGTGAGGCCATCAATGCGTGATAAATTTATAACTTCTTCTTCGGCAAGTTTTCTTTCTGTAATATTCTGATGCGAAATTACAAAACAATTAACACCCTGAATAGTGAAAGAGGTGACTCGCATCATAAACCACCGTTTCTGATCTGGGCTATGGCAAGGATATTCACAGTAAAATTCTTCTGCGTCGGATTTTATTACCGATCTAATTCCGCTTGCCGCCTTGGCACCAAACACATCCCCCATAGAAGCTGCTTTATCACATTCTCTTAAATAATTAACGCCATTCCATCTCTCGTCTATTAAACATTCGTTGTTTTGTGCGAATGTGCTCCAGCTCTTATTTACAAATAAAATATCTCCTTCGTTATCTATTACAACGATATGTTCTGTAATTGTATCGAGAACTAATTTTAGGAAATCATATGATTCAAGCATTTATCACATCTATTTTTCATATATAACGATTAACATAATGCGAGTATGAAAACTCGACTTAGGTAGGCAGTTTATACTGTTATTACCCTATTTAGGAGTCGAGGAAAATGACTCGAAGAACAACGCATGATATTTCAATAAAACTCAATGACTTAAAAAATTAATTACTAATTTTATATTGAACATTTAATAAGGAAATCACCCCAAGGAGAGGGAACATGAACGAACAAAATCCGCCTTCATTACTTGCTCTCGTAAGATAAAAAAATGAGTCGCATAAAACATCTGTTGATCCCATTACAAAAAATGTTAGTCGGCATCAGATTCATACCAGGTCTGTTTCAAGAGCTATCAGTAATACCATTAGAAAAGCAAATATCATGAAACACGTTATGACGCATGTCTTTCGACGTTCGTTTGCAGCACATCTACTTGAGAATAGATACGTTTGGTTTTTACTCCTGCAAAACCGACATACACTACACCCATGTAGATAATATAAGAATCATACAAGAATTAATGAGACATTCGAATGTTAAGACAACCATGATTTATACACACGTTCTTAACAAAGGGGGCATGGGGTTAAGTCACCACTGGATAATCTTTAACGAAAGAGAAGTTTTATTTTTCTCTTTTTACAGCTCTATAACCAATATCTTTTCTGTGAAACATTCCTTCATAGCTAATTTCATTTAATACTTCGTATACTTCTGCTTGTGCTTTGGTAACTGACTCACCTAAACCCGTCACGCATAAAACGCGACCACCAGCCGTAACGATATCACCTTTGTCATTTTTTGTGCCCGCATGAAAAACTTTTACATTTTTGTTATCCGCATTTTCTAATCCGCTAATCACATCACCTTTACTTGCGCTTGCAGGGTAGCCTGCTGACGCGGTAACGACGCCCAATGCAGCGCGTTCATCCCACTCAGCGTTGCAGTTATTCAGGTTTCCTTTTGTTGCCGCAAGGCATAATGAAACCAAGTCACTTTTTAAACGCATCATGATCGGTTGTGTCTCAGGATCACCGAACCTACAATTAAACTCTAGTGTCTTTGGTGTGCCGTCTTTGGTAATCATGACACCTGCATAGAGAAAACCGATATAGGTTCTACCTTCGCTTTCCATCCCCTTTACTGTTGGGACGATGACTTCTTTCATTATTCGATCATGCATTGCCGCATCGACAACAGGAGCGGGAGAATAGGCACCCATACCACCAGTATTGGGGCCAGTGTCACCATCATCACGGGCTTTATGATCTTGAGAACTCGCAAGTGGTAGTATATTTTCACCATCGACCATAACAATAAAACTCGCTTCTTCGCCTTCAAGAAATTCTTCTACAACAACACGATGACCTGCATCACCAAACTTATTTCCAGATAACATATCTTCAATGGTATTGATTGCTTCCTCTTCCGTCGTTGCTATAACAACACCTTTTCCCGCAGCTAAGCCATCTGCTTTTATTACGATAGGAATCGATTGTGATTTCACATAGGCGATCGCAGGCTCAACTTCTGTAAAAACATCATAACCTGCGGTAGGAATTTTATATTTCTTTAAGAAGTCTTTTGTGAATGACTTAGAGCCTTCAAGGATCGCTGCCGCTTTTGATGGGCCAAAGCAAGACAGTCCTGCTTGTTGAAACTCATCAACAATACCTGCAACCAAAGGCACTTCTGGTCCAATGATGGTCAGGTCTATTTTTTCTTTTTCAGCAAACGCCTTTAATGCCGGAATATCTTCCGCACTGATTGCAACATTTTCAATCTTGTTCTCTGTTGCAGTACCCGCATTACCAGGCGCGACATAAACTAATTCAACTTGATCAGACTGCGCTGCCTTCCATGCCAAGGCATGTTCACGACCACCACCACCTACGACTAAAATTTTCATTAATGTAAAAAATGCCTGATACCAGTAAAGACCATGGCGATGTCATGCTCATCTGCTGCTGCAATTACCTCATCATCGCGCATTGAACCGCCCGGTTGAATGACCGCTTTTACACCTACTTCTGCAGCTGAATCAAGACCATCTCGAAATGGGAAGAAGGCGTCTGATGCCATTACCGAACCTGCTACTTCTAGCTTTTCGTCAGCCGCTTTTATTGCAGCAATGCGTGCACTATAGACACGGCTCATCTGGCCAGCGCCAATACCTATGGTTTGATTATCCCTGGCATAGATGATTGCATTAGACTTAACGTACTTAACAACATGCCAGGCAAAGATAAGGTCGTTAATTTCCTGTCCGGTCGGGGCTCTCTTTGTTACTACTTTAAGCCCTTCTTTTGTTATTACGCCTTGATCATTGTCCTGTACTAACAAACCGCCACTGACGCGTTTCATATTGAGTTGTTGAATCGCGCCTTCACGTTTACCTGCTTCCAGTAATCGTACACCTTTCTTGCTGGCAATTATTTCAATGCACTCAGGGGCAATACTTGGCGCGATGATCACTTCTACAAATTGTCGTTCGACAATGGCTTTTGCTGTTTCAACATCGAGCTCTTTATTAAAGGCAATGATGCCACCAAAGGCTGACGTGGGATCAGTGGCATAAGCCCGATCGTAGGCTTCGAGGACAGAACTACCAATCGCCACGCCACAAGGATTAGCATGTTTCACTATCACACATGCTGTTTCTTTGAATGACAGCACACATTCCAAAGCAGCATCTGTATCGGCAATATTATTATAGGAAAGCTCTTTACCCTGGATTTGTTTCGCGCTAGCCAGTGTGCCTGCTGGCGGATTCGGCTCCGTATAAAACGCTGCCGATTGATGTGGGTTTTCCCCGTAACGTAACTCTTGTCGTTTCTTGAATTGTGTAGAGTAGGTAAGCGGGAAATCTATTGGCTGCTTCTTTTCGTCAAGTGCGCCAAGATAATTTGACACATTCGCATCGTAGTTTGCAGTATGCGCGAATACTTTTTGTGCCAAGCGGAATCGAGTTTCATCGCTTACGCTGGCATTATTTTCTTTTATTTCTTTTAAGACTACATCGTAATCTGCCACATCCACAATAACGGTGACTGAAGCATGGTTCTTTGCCGCTGATCTCAACATAGCAGGGCCACCGATATCGATATTTTCTATCGCCTCTTCTAATGTACAGTCTGGTTTACTCACCGTTTGTTCGAAAGGGTATAAATTCACAACAACAAGGTCGATACCGTCTATTCCATGCTCTTGCATTACCGCATCATCCATTCCGCGCCGACCTAATAAGCCTCCATGAATCTTGGGGTGCAAGGTTTTCACGCGGCCATCCATCATCTCAGGAAAACCGGTGTAATCTGAGACCTCGACGACATCAATATTATTATCAGCCAGTAATTTTGCGGTTCCACCTGTTGAGAGTATGCCAATACCAAGCTCATTTAACCCCTTACATAGTTCAACAACTCCAGACTTATCAGAAACGCTGACCAGCGCACGCTTTACTGTTGGCATATCAATTTTTTCCTCTCGGTAGCATCCACTCGAATGAATGGAGATGGTTTGTATTTTAATCTAATCCGTATTTTTTTAATCGACTACGTAAGGTCACCCTATTTAGACCCAGTATTTTTGCAGCACGGGTTATATTTCCTTGCGTATATTTCATAACGACCTCGAAGAATGGTTTTTCCACCTCTTCTAAAAACAATCCATGCAGATTGCTTGCTTCATGCCCATCAAGATCTTCAAAATAGGCTTCCATAGCTCTTTGTACATTATCTGCCAAACACTTTTCCGGTGTTTCCCCACGATCATGCGCAGTTTGTTTTCTTAATTTTGTTTTTATCATGCTGCTAATGTCTGTTGCCCTTCAAAATAATTATTTATAACGTCTATCTGTTCCTCTGGCTCTTCTACGCGATTGATAATCGCGCGAAATGCATTTGCATCGCGTTGTTGCTTGCAATACCAGGCAATATGCTTACGCGCAATTCGCACACCTTGAACTTCACCATAGAAACGATGCAGGTGCAGTACATGTCCGATCAATGTCCGGCATACTTCTAACGAACTGGGTGATTCAAGTATTTTACCGGTTTCCAAAAAATGATTGATTTCACGAAATATCCAGGGGTTTCCCTGCGCTGCTCGCCCAATCATTATGCCATCGACGCAATAAGTCTTTAATATCTCAGCCGCTACCTCCGGTGTTGCAATATCTCCATTAGCAATTACCGGGATATTAACGCGCGCTTTTATCTCTCCCGCAGTCTCGTGTTCAGCAACACCTGTAAACGCACACGCTCGAGTACGGCCATGAACGGTAAGTGCCTGAATACCGGAAGATTCAGCAATTTTGGCGATATTCAACGCATTACGATTTTCTTTATCCCAGCCAGTTCTGATTTTCAGCGTCACTGGGACAGAAACGGCACCCACAACAGACTCAAGGATATCTGCAACCAACTGCTCGTCTCTTAATAATGCCGAGCCAGCCATTAGATTGCACACTTTCTTTGCCGGGCAACCCATATTGATATCAATTATCTCTGCACCATGTTGAACATTAAACACAGCGGCTTCGGCCATTTGCTTTGGTACTGCTCCTGCAATTTGAACCGCTCTTGGTTCTGGCTCGCCTGCATTCGTCAAACGGAGTTGTGTCTTTCTTGTATGAAATAAAGCAGGGTTCGATGTAATCATTTCCGAGATGACAAGACCTGCACCCAGTTCACGGCACAACAGCCGGAAAGGCTGATCAGTAACACCCGCCATGGGGGCCAGGACCAGATTATTTTTAAGTCTATGAGACCCTATCAACATGAAACCGCTACGCTATAAACTATAAGAATGGATAGACGAGTTATTTTTATGACTTATGATAACGGTTAATTTTTATCTATGAAAGCGGCTTATTTCTGCTGAACAAAATCAGTTACTTTTTAAAGGAACCTAAATTCAAAACTAACAGCACCCGCAGTAGAACCACTCACCTCAAGGACAAAATGTACCGGAATATTGATCGGCATACCTTCATCCAGGTCAATACTTTCGTCAAGATAATCGTCAGGCATAAATTTTCTATGCCCTAATAATGCACCTGACGTATCAAACAAGGTGAGTTGCACACGAGGGTAAGGCTGGCGTACGGACAATTCATTATTCATCGTGGCATTCACCAACAATGCATCTTGATAGTTCGGATGCAAGCGTACATCACGATTGATTAGTGTAATGGCTTGAGTATCTCGGTAGCGTAATATTCGACAATCAAGTTCATTGCAAACCTGCTTTATATAAGATGTCATTTGCGGATATTTCACCGAAATCAGATCACGATTAAACCAGACTAACTGCAAAATAATAGCTATTAAACCTATGAAGCAGGCACAAGTCCAAAAAAGTGTCGGGATCCAACGTCGTTTAATCGGTGCCTCAGTCAAAAGGTCATCCACGTCAGGAAAATCAAAATGAGATTCTCTGGTATCAGTTTCAACCTGTTCGGGAGCAACTTCGGTAGACACATCATCCCTGACATTTACTTGATTGGCTTTAGTCGCACTATCGGCACCGATTTCATGTATCGCGGTGTCGAGTTCTAACCCACTGTTTTCTGCATTGTTTGAAATGATTAAATCTTGTTCAGATTGCACTTCGTCGTGCTGTCCTGACTCTAAATTGATCGTCGAATCATTACCTGTAAGTATTTCTTCACTGTTACCTTCATCGATAGTGTTTAATAAACCATTATCCGGCACGCTTGTTTCTTCAGGCCCATGATCGGTTGGAATATTGAATTCGGGTTCTATTTCTAATGATTGCTCATTATGGTCATCGTCATGGGGTCCTGAGACATCATCTTTTGATTCGTTTAATCTCGCTTCATCATATTCTAGAAAATCTGACTCAGGCTCAGACTGTATAATTCTATTTAGATTTTCATTGGACAGCGGTTCATCATGCAAATGATTAAGGGCATTGAACTGTGCATTGCAAAAACCACAACGAACCTGCCCGGCAGCAGCAGCAATATGTTCTGCATAAAGTCGAAATTGTTTCGTACATTTGGGACAAACTGTAAACATTACTTTTTAATACCGTGTAACCGCACCCACTCTGAGTTAAAGACAGGTTCATCCATATTAAAACAAGTGCTATACGCGTCCAAGCATTCTTCCGCTTGAACATGCAGTAATCCGGACAAAACGATATCTCCATCTGAACGGGTCAATTCAGAAAACTTGCTGACGAGCTCCTTCAAAGGATTCATTAATATATTTGCAATCAGGATATCTGCAACAGGAAGAGCACAGGTATCTACGTGCTCAACTATGATGATCTCTGCCAGATTATTTATGTTTATATTATCCTTGGCGGCTTGCAGGGCCTGCTCATCGATATCTACCGCATACACTTCTCTAGCACCCAGAAGGGCGGCAACCATCGCGAGAATCCCTGAGCCACAGCCATAATCAATCACGATCTTATTCGATAGATCGTTTTCAGCAAGCCATTCTATACATAATGAAGTTGTGGGATGTGAACCGGTGCCGAAGGCTAGACCCGGATCCAGGATCAAGGTTGGAATATCATTCTCATGTTGATCACACCAACTTGGAGAAATACACACCCGATCAGAAAAATATAACGGTTGATGCTCTGCCTTGAAATCTCCAACCCAGTCTTTATCTTTCAACAAGGCAATTTTATGTTGATAGATATTCTCAGCACCGATACGGTCACGCAAACAAACAAGCATAATATCGAGATCAGAATCGGGGTGCAGGAGGGCAATTACCCGCGTCTTCTGCCATAGCTTTTTATTATTGCCCTCAATCTGTTTTTTACCAGACTCCTCACCTTGACCTTGAGAGTCGAATAACGGTTCATTACTAGATGCCGTTAAAGAAACAGAAACGGCTCCAAATTGTTCTAGTAATTCCGAGAGCTCTTCAGCTTGAGCTTGATTTGTTTCAAGTTCAAGTTGCAGCCAGCTCATTATTTAATTCCGAGTTTGCTCTCCAGATAATGGATATCCGTACCACCCGCCATAAATGCTGTATCTTGAACCAGTTCCTGGTGCAAGGGAATATTGGTTTTAATACCATCTATAACAATCTCTGATAAGGCCATTGATAATCGAGTTAATGCTAATTCTCTGGTTTCAGCATGCGCGATTAATTTACCGATCATAGAATCATAATGCGGAGGAACTTTGTATCCTTGGTAAACGTGAGTATCAACGCGTATACCAAAACCACCAGGCGGATGATAGTGCTCTATAGTGCCGGGCGATGGCATAAAGTTTACCGGGTCTTCGGCATTAATACGGCACTCAATGGCATGCCCTCTAATTTTAATATCTTCTTGCTTATAACTTAATGGCGCACCACTAGCGATAAGTAACTGCTCTTTCACAATATCAACGCCTGTAATCATCTCCGTCACCGGGTGCTCTACCTGAACACGGGTATTCATCTCAATGAAATAAAACTCACCATTTTCGTAGAGGAATTCAAATGTACCCGCACCACGATAAGAAATAGCTTTACACGCTTCAACACAACGCTCACCGATTTCTTTTCTGGTCACTTCGTCTAAACCGGGGGCAGGGGCTTCTTCTATTACTTTTTGATGACGTCGTTGCATAGAGCAATCACGCTCACCCAGATAAATAACATTCCCGTGTTCATCAGCAAGAATTTGTATTTCTATATGTCGCGGGTGCTCAAGAAACTTTTCCATGTAAACCACGTCATTACCAAATGCCGAAGCCGCTTCGGCTCGAGTTAATGTTATCGATTTGATTAAGCTTGCTTCACTATGGACAACACGCATACCTCGACCACCACCGCCACCCGCAGCCTTAATAATGACGGGATAACCAATTTCTTTTGCCGTCTTCTTTAATTTAGTCGGGTCATCTCCTAATGGGCCATCGGAACCTGGCACACAAGGAATACCGGCTTTCTTCATTGCTCTAATAGCTGAAACTTTGTCACCCATTAGTCGAATCGTCTCAGCTTTAGGTCCAATAAAAACAAATCCACTTTGCTCAACTCGTTCTGCGAAATCTGCATTTTCCGAGAGAAAACCATAGCCCGGATGTATTGCCACAGCATCAGTAACTTCTGCGGCGCTAATAACAGCGGGAATATTTAAATAACTATCTGTCGAGGCGGCAGGGCCGATACAAACGGATTCATCGGAAAGAAAAACGTGCTTCTGATCATGATCGGCCTCTGAATAGGCCGCAACTGTTTTAATACCTAATTCTTTGCACGCACGGAGTATACGAAGCGCTATCTCGCCTCGATTTGCAATAACAACTTTTTCTAACATTAATAAGTGTGCTCTATAAAATTCTTTTGTGAAAAACGCTTTTTGCGCGTGTACTTATGTCTTAAGCAGGTTCAATAATAAATAGTGGTTGTCCATATTCCACTGCTTCACCATTTTCAACTAATGTTCTGACTAACTTGCCGCCCACATCAGACTCGATTTGGTTCATAATCTTCATCGCTTCGATGATACAGAGAACCTCACCAGTTTTAACATTCTGCCCTCTGCTAACAAACTCAGGCTCTTCAGGGGAAGGCGAGGAGTAAAAAATACCTACCATAGGCGAGGTAACAACATGGCCTTGGTCCGCATAATTATCACTTGCCGTGCCTTCGTCTACAGCTAAATGTGATTTAATTGAATCACTTGCCTGTACAGCCGGAGCTATTTGAGCCTGAGGCACATTAACCATTGTTTGCGGCGGAGCAATTGTTGAGCCGCGACTAATACGTACGGACTCTTCGCCTTCATGAATTTCTATTTCCGCTATGCCAGACTCTTCGAGTAACTCGATTAATTTTTTTACTTTTCTGATATCCATTCTAAGATTTACTATTTAATTTATTGTTGTAAGTGACGCTCTGCACCAAGCAAAGCAAGTTCATAACCATAGGCACCAAGACCACTGATAACCGCCACAGCGATATCGGATAAAAATGAGTGCTGTCGAAATTCCTCACGTGAGAATACGTTT
>TARA_R110002072_G_scaffold295396_1_pt1 | contig 26414 bp, 24 predicted proteins | sample TARA_R110002072 | Tara Oceans TARA_R110002072 (sample SAMEA4397118) | marine metagenome | biome: Polar Biome; feature: [SRF] surface water layer (ENVO:00010504); material: water (ENVO:00002006), including particulate matter (ENVO:01000060) such as... | depth 5 m | reverse complement strand
CCGGAGAAAAGCCTCAACAAGTCGGAGATCATCGAAGCGATGATCCTGGCGACCTATGAGGCGCGGGATCAGCTTGACCTCTCGAATGTCCGCCGCCGTGGGAAGTATGGCTCGGCAACGCACAAGAACTTTCCTATTGCATTGGCAGAGAGTGTCAAGCGTGCGATCGCCATGACCGCCGAAGAAGAGGGGTGATTGGGACTGTGGTCTCACACTAAAGAGACTGAGACCACACTAAATCCCTCATCTCTGGATGCCGTATCTCTCGCACAATGTGCGAAGTCGGCCTGTGCGCTTGATCCAGTTGCGTTTGTCGTACTTTGATTTCTTCATCTGTCGTTCAACGAGCATCGCCGAGTGCTGATCCGGGTACATCCTCAAAGCCAGCAAGTACCACCGCCGCCCTCGCGTCCATCCGGTGTTGCTGTTCGCGTTGTGCTCCTTGAGCCGCCGCTTGATGCAGTTGGTGTACCCGCAATAGATTTCCCCTCGCTCAGAGAGCAACAGATAGACATAGAAGCGGGGGAGGGCTGGGGGGCGAGAGGGCATCACTTGGGTGAGGGATCATGTGGATGTTCTGAATCGCGCACAGAGGCCCGGAGAGCATCGTTCCAGTCCTTTCCGGCATCTGAGGGTGTGTGCGCCCGAAAAGACAGCCCTGCACCCCCCAGCCGTCCCAGATCGTCGAACACGGCCTTGATGGCATCGCCTATCTGTTTGCCCGCTTTGTCATGATCCACCGCTGCGATGATCTCAGATCCATCCGGTCCCCCCAACATCCCTTCCATCGCCCGCCTGAGCAACTCGGGTTGTAATGGGCTCATCTGTCCAGCCGTCGAGACAAAACGGCTCTGATCATGCCCGTGCCCAAACCCGTGCAGCGCCGCGTAGCTCAACGCATCAATCGCCGTCTCCGCAATCACCAATACCCGATCAGTTTCTTTTTTCTTACTCCCCCAAAGCCCCTTGATCCCACCGGGTGCAAACCCAGTAAACCCGGCATTCTTCACCTCATAGCCACTGATCCCACCCTCGTTCCAATGGGGAAAGATCACATTGTGGTTCGCATCTGAGCGAACGCGCCCCAAGAACCGATCACACCCAAGCAGGGCAGGGGGGATCATCCGCTCTTCGCACAGATACCGGTGATACCCATCAATCACACGAGAGTCCTCGATCCGTGCTCGCACCTGGAGCAGATCACGGGCAAGGGGTTGGAGATCCTGCGCGTAAGTGTTTTCAGGTGGTAGATCCAATGCAAGCAGTGGGGGGGTATGGCTTGAAAGAGGGTGGGCAGTAGGAAAAGAAGAGGGCGAGGTGTGCTTGAGCCAGGGGCGGAGTTCCTGGCGGACATTGCCCAGTGAACACATTGAGCTGCCGCCCATTCGGTGCTGCACGAAGTCGATGATGCTCCCGCCGGGATCGGCGGCCTGGTGCACCGAGAAATAGATCCAGTGCCCGTCATGACCCTTGGCGATGATGATCTTGTCGCCGGGGCTATCGACCATCACGGCGCTGTTCCTGCTCGATGATTTGGGATCGAGCGTGTAGCCCTGGGCCGCCGCGTACTGCGAGAGGTTGATCAGGGTCTTGAAGTCTTCGAGTTCGTCGCTGCTTGGCGGCATTGAAATAGCTCCCCTACTCACAGTAGATCAAGAGAGGCCTAAGTGGAAATGATTTATTGTGTGACACCACACAACAGCAAACTTGCGTCGCCGTATCGAACCATGCTAGATTCGATAGATATGGAAAAACAACGGTGTTGAGGGCAAGATTCTACGGAGACGCTTTACAGAAGGTGCGACGCACCGACACACTCAAACTTATACGGACAACCCATCAGCGGATTGGATGCTCGGCGAGCAGGCACGATTGCACGAGCTGGCCGAAGATCTCGGTCTCGACGCGACGATCGAGTGCGATGGCCACGCGATCGAGCTATCTTTCAAGAGCCCGGATGATCGCGAGCTCTACCGCTCGCAGGCTTGGTCGCCGGGTCTTAAGACACACACGATCACCTTCGATGATCCCGACTTTGTTCCCATCTGGGTCGCCGAGGTTGGCCCGGTGATGAAAGCAGCGCGATCGGTAGACTACGAGCTGTATGTCATCGGTGATCGCGTGCGTTTCAGTACCCAGAACCCCGACACCTACGCGATGTTCATGGAGTTTGAGAAACAGGGCATGTTCAACGGCCCACACGGTGGGCGTGAGCATTGGGAACCAATACCAAGAGATGCCGTGCGTTCCGCCTTTCGTGAGCTGATGGCTTCGCGTGGCGAAACTGATCGATCGATTGGATCACCAGCAACGATCACAGGAGATCTCCGCCATCTCGAAGAGCTGGCCGATCGTATCCATGAGCGAAGAGTGCATAGCGGTCATCAAATAGGACAGACTAGAGACCTCACTTGATCTAGAATAGCTCCAGCATGGATAGTGGTCGTTTAGGAAACGCGGCGTGGATTCCACCGGCGACTTTCGCCGAGCGCTGTCCCTATGAAGACGGAACATTCTGGATCGGTCGTAGCCCAGAGACCGGCGAGGCGTTGGGCTATATCGATGATCGCCATATCTTCCTCGCAAGCGGCAACCGTGCCGGAAAGGGCACGACGACCATCCTCAACAACCTGTGTGTCTGGCCCGGCTCTGTAGTCGTGGTAGACCCCAAGGGCGAGAACGCCACGGTGACAGCGGCACGACGCGGGAAGGGTTCGGAGTATTGCGAGGGTATGGGGCAGGATGTCCATGTCCTCGATCCGTTCGGTGCTTCCTTTGTGCCAGATGAGTACCGGAGTTGCTACAACCCGCTCGATGAGATCAACCCGAATGACCCAAAGGTGCTGCGCCTGACATCGAAGATCGCTGACGCGATCGTTGTCGAACAGCAGGGTGTCAAAGAACCCTTTTGGAAAGACTCCGCTCGCAAGATGGTCAAAGGAATCATATTGCATGTGCTGACAAGCCCGAGATATGACGGACGCCGCAATCTTGTGACGGTGCGGAACCTCATCAATCGCGGCGATATCGAGGGTGTTGAGCAACTCAGATCCGCTGGAAAAACGGGTGTACCCAGTGGGCATTCGATGCTCTGGGAAGGGATGTCGGTTAACGAAACAGTAAATGGCGTGATCGCAGGTATCGGCGAGCAGATGGCACAGCTCATGCAAGCCGACGCGAAGCTCTTCCACTCGATGCTTCAATCGGTCGATCGTGAAACGGAATGGCTTGACGATGAGCTGATCCAGAAGAGCCTCTCAAAGTCTGATTTCACGCTCGCGGATCTCAAGAGAAATCCTAACGGCCTGAGTGTGTACCTATGCATGCCCGAAGGGGACATGACAGAGTACAACCGCTGGATTCGGATGATGCTGACACTGGTCATCCGTGTTGTAGAGCACCAGAGAGAGCGTCCGGCGTGTGGGCATCGCATATTGATGGTGATGGATGAGTTTCTTGCCCTCGATCGGATCAAAGCTGTTGAACGCGCAGCGTCATACATTGCCGGATTTCATCTTACGATGCTCTTCGTTGTGCAGGGTCTCTCGCCATTGCAGGAGATCTACGGCAAGGGTTGGGAAAACATCGTCGGGAACTGTGGTTTGAAGATTTTCTTTGCGGTCGATGAGCCGTTTGCCCGCGAGTATTTCTCGAAGATGATCGGTGATACCGAGATCCGACCGGACATACATACACACGGATCGGGAACCTCCACAAACTCGGCTCGATCTCGATCCATCTCGGAATCCGACACCGATGGGGAGAGCACCAGCCGCGCAATGGGCACCACAAGATCCAAGAGTACAACAGATTCGACGAGCCAGACGAATAGCACAACGGATACCGAGTCACAATCGCGGGGTATCTCCGCGAGCCGGAGCCGCAATCGAAGCCGATCAGATTCAGTCAACGAGAGCACGGCTGATACATTGGGTTCGAGCCAGGCCCGGAATCGTACTAATACGCTCGGATGGAACGACTCGACAACCGATGGAACCAACTGGAATAAAAACAAATCGCACACCGATGGCGAGGGGAGCTCCGAAGGCGGCTCCTGGTCGCCACGGAAGCTGCTTTTTCGCCACACAGACGACTGGACGCACTGGCTGCGTCAGAACGAGACCAAGAACGGCAATACCAACCGATCTTCGAGCAATACATCGGGATCGGGCGACGGAGGATCTCACTCAAAAACGAGCGGGAAATCCGGTTCATCATCCGAAGGCCTCACTGATTCACAGAGCCAGAGCCAGACGAACACGCTTGGCCACAGCCAATCGAACACCCAAGGTGAAGGGGATTCACTGTCGGTGACCCAAAACGATTCGACCTCGCGAGCGGTTGGGGTCTCTGATACGACGGGTCAGTCAAAGACGGAGAGTGAAACCAAGTCCATCACCGATACTGTTAGTAGTACGAAGTCACACACAAAGGGAGTGACGGACGGCACGACGGACAGCAGAGGTGAAAACAAGAATCAGAGCGTGTCCGAAAGCGTGCACGCGCGTCGTCTCGTTCCTGCTGAGGATATTGGTCGTCTCTTCGATCGCCCTGCACCAGGCAAGATCGGGTTTGCGTTGGTGATCTTGGGTGGTGGGCATCCAACCGTTGTGGTGCGTGCTCCATATTACAGCGATCCGTTCTTTGGATGGCTCTACGATCCGCACCCGGACCATGAGAAGCCGCTGAAACTTATGGGGAATGAAAAGTTTGCTCTGCCGATCGGTGGGGGATCGGCACCGCTGCTCGGCCAAGTCGAGTTGCTCAAGATCCCTGGTGATATCGTCAAACGCGGGGATCTCATCGCCGAGCTGGCGGAGCCCGTCTCTGATATTGACGAGATCAGCGAGCTTTTTGCGGGGTATGCCCCTCGTGTCGACCCAGGAGACTTCGGGTTTCCTGATCCGGTGCCGGCGGATGTTCGTCTTCCGGTGTACGCTCAGATCGAGGGGAAAGTGGTTGGCCTCGTGCGAAAGCCGCGCAACTGGCATCAAGAAGGTGACAACTTCGTCATCCTCGAAGTCAACCGCCGTCGGCTGAGCCTGGATGGCCTTGATGATGCCGGTGACGCGTTCATGCGATATGCTGGGTATCTCGGAGCTCTCAAAGAGCAAGAGCGCCTTGGGTTCGTCGCGTTTGAAAAAAAACGCAGAGTTGTTCACAGAGCCCGAGTCGCTGTTGCCACCAAGACCGTTGAGGAAGCCGAAGCTGCCGTTAAACGGAATGATCAGGCGATCACAGCCGGACAAGACGAGTTGAAGAAGCTCACGCTGGAATCTGAACAGCTCAAGAAGCGGGCTGAAACAGAAGTGGCTGATGAATTCATCAAAGCAAAGAGCGAGTGGGCTTACAGCCTCTTGATTCCGGTGGTTGCGACGATATTGGTGACCTTCATCGTTGGCGGTGCTTTCCACATCTGGTTGCTTGAAGGCCATAGCGGCGTAGGACGTATGGTCCGCGCTTCGATCTTCGGCATATTCATTGGTGGATGCTTTGCGGTTCTCTACAAGGATGTTCTTCGAGATATGATCGTCATCGATGAAGCAGTGAAGAACGCAAAGAAAGCCTGGAAAGACCTCTACCCTCAACAACGAGAGTTTCAAATCAATACCAGGCTTGGGCAGCTCTATGGCCAGACTAACAGGACTATCGAGAGTCCCGTTCAGCGGATGCAAGATTTGAAAGACCAGATCGAGGCAGGAGCATCACAAAAAGATCGCCTCAAGATAGCGCTTGACGCGGCAAAGCATGCCTTGCTAGTGGTCAAGTCTGAAAGCCCTGATGAAAGAGAAGCTGTACAAGCTCGCGCATCTATTGCTGCGATCAGTGAGATTGAGACTTGGTTCGACCAGATTAACGACAACTAGCTGAGCCCGTGACCCTGCCCATGCTGTTGCGTGTGTGATTGGCTTTGCTGCCGGTCTTGCACACGATTCATCAGCATCTCAAGATGAGCAAGCTGTGCCGCCTGGTCATCCTTCGCCATGCCCGCCTGATGAGCCTCACGATCTGAATCGTTGGCGATCTCTGGCGTTGGCTTCATATCATGCTGAGCGCCGGAATCCTTGACCTGCTGCGAGCCCATGCCCTCGGGCGGGCCGAGCCCGTCTTTCCCGGAGCCCTGATCGAATGCTTGGCCCAAGTCCGGGGCATTATTGAGCTGTGTGCCTTCAAGCCCTTCCGGGTCGTATTGCTTCGCGCCCGAGATAGAGTGCTCTTGGTCCATGCACACATTCTATCGAGTGCGGCCGTCTCGATCTCGCTCATTGTCTTGTTCTTTGGTCTGTTCCTGCTGGTTCTGACGGCGTTTTTTGTATGAATCCAATAAGCGTTCAATCTCGGGCGATGTCTTGGTGGTCTGCTTGCCGGTCGATTCTCGCTGATTTTCTGGCCCCCTGGATTTGCTCTGGGAATGGCTCTGGTCGAATGCTGCGGTGCGTTGCTCGGATCGAGTTTTCCACTCGCTTCGATTGGCAGCGTGCTCTAAACCATGCTTCAACCCCATCGAGGCCCGCTGATCTTTAAACTCCATCCGCTGCTCGCTGAGCTTCTCTGTAGCTTTCGTCTTCACCCTCTTCATCGCTTCGACTTCCGCGACACGCTGATTGCGCTCAAGCTGACGATCACGAGCAAGCTGTGATTTCTTGAAGGCTTCGAGCCGTCCGCCGCTCGTGCTCACCGTGTTGTAAGCATCTTTGAATGCCTCTTTGCGATCGCTGCTCCCCAGTAGCTTTCCAAAATCGATCGATCGCAGCGCGTTCCCCACGCGGCCAAGGAGCTGATCCTCGCGTTTCTCGAATGCTTTGAGCTCCGCCTGGTGCTCATGGAATCGCTGCTCCCACACCGGACGGTATTTCGCCCTGATCTGATCGCGTGCTTTGAGCGCGTCGATCTTCGCTTTCGCCTGGGTCTTGGCCCTCTGCTCCTTGTGCTTGGCTGCGAGCTTGTTTGCTTCCTGCTTCTGACGCTCTTTGAGTTCGCGGGTCTTGCGGCTCAGCACAAGATCACGCTTCTTCTGCTCGGCCTTGATCGCTTCAATACCAGGCTTGTTGTCGTTGGTTGCCTCAAGCTCGAATATGTGGCGCGGCTTGTCGGGCTCTCCACGAGTGTACTCGCCGCGATCACGAGCCGCGTTGTTGATGACCCGTTGCTCACAGAGGATCTCGCCCCGCTGCGTCTCGTACTCCTGGGCCCATTTGCTCAGGTTCCGCTTCTCGTTGGAGCTCGGCAGCATACGCCCGTCTTCGGGTGAGACCCGGTTGATCAAAATGTGCACATGGGGCTGGGGCTCGTCGTCGTGGGAGACGAACATCGCCTGGCGATCCTCGGCACCCAGAGCCTTGATCGCTCCGTAGGCCGCACGCATCATCTCTTCCCTGGTGAGCCCTTCGGCTTCATCGGGGTGCCACGCGAGCGACATATGGAGCACGGATTTGTTCGACTTGCGACCGGTGTTCTTGATGCCCGCCTCGGATTTGAGCCGTTGCTGATCCATCGCCGTCGCGGCCATCACCCTCCAGGCGGCATGGGGGTTCTGGGTGGCGAGGTTGCGGGTTGATGTCCAACTTACCCGATCATCGGTGATCGCATGATCCTTGTCGTGGAGCAGGTAGTTGGCTGCACCACTGAATGAGCTTCCCTTGGCATGGACTTTGGGGATCATCGGGTGTTCGCTCGCCGCGATGAGTGAGGGGTCATATGGGTGCCAGTCTCTCCGGCTTGCTCTTGGGCCTGGGATTCCACCACCCGCTCTAGGACACTCGTGAGCTCCTCGCCGATCTCCCGCCAATACCGAACAAACTCCCGCCCGGTATGGCTCGCCAGAGCGAGCTGATTGACATTGACACCCACCCGATTGAGCTCCGTAATCAAGGCCGGGCTGGTTCGTCGAGCAACACCACCGGCAGGAACGGTGTAACCCAGGGCACGGCGGCGGAGGTACTCCGCCATATCAAGACCAGCCGCGTCGGCTTGGGTGCGGATGTGATCGATCTCAGCGAGCGTGAAGCGGAGATTGTGCCGCTCAGTTCGTTTCTCGTGATCTTCCATCTTGGGTCGTGCCATGGCCTGTTTCCTTCTCCTATTGCCCCGCATCCAATGACGCTCATTGGTCGCGAGGGGTTGGTCCCGGAGGGGACGGCGAACCGTCACCTACCCGGACGATGGGGTATCCAGGGGAGAGCGGGGTCTCCCTTGGATCGTGTCCACCCCGAACGGTGGGGGGTGGCGGCATCCAACCTGCGCAAGGTTGGTGGGTTTGTACAAACCCAATAGGCTCATCCTGATGCCTGCGGCCAAGCAGGTTCGGGCATGAGCCGAGCCGTTGAATGCCCCCACAATCCCAAGAGGGTGGGGTGCAGAAACGGCTCATCGTCATACAGGGGCGAAACCCTGTCCAGACCCCGCTAGGGGCCGCAACGCGGAAGTTTATGGGCACCATAAACACATCTGGCTACCCTCTTATCGCAATTGTTTACCATAAGTTGCAGGCAAACGCAAACTGGTCTCATCATCGGGTCAATGCGCCAACATGCACCGGGGGTTCCGCTTGCTCGATCTGTCGATCAAACTCGCTGGTTATCCCCTCGCTCCCGATGCCTGCCGCAATGATGACGGTTTCCTTTCTGCCTACGCCGTCCGCCGCATTCCCTGTCTCCACACCATCCACTCCCCCCCCCAGAGTTATGGAAATAGCAACGATGCCCTCGGCTCCCATCCTCACCTGCTGCGGTCGATTTCTCTTGACATAACCACGCCCAATGTGCGAACACGGTGGGCAGTAGGAGAGAAGAAATGCGTGATGATTTAATGTGCTTTGAGAGCGGGTTCTGTGTAGACCGAGTTGTCTGCTGGGGGTGCGTATGAAGAGCATCACCGTCAATATCATGAGGCCATTTCGGCAAGCTCACGATGGGTATCGGCTCGGGAGGAGCTTCAGTTTCCAGCCCAAGGTACGACCGCCATCGCCGCCTCGTCCTCGATGGAAGGGGCGAAGAGGTCGCAAGGCCCAGCCCAAGCGGTAGACCCCTCCGTATCAGAAAAGAAGCGAGCCGCCAATCAAGGCGGCTCGCTCTGGGTTTAGTGCTCTGAGGGTAGATAAAGCGTCCAGTGCTCACCGTCGAATGCGGCCCAGATATCGATCTGATCGAGCGGGAAGTCTGTGAACGGGATCTCCTTGGTGTAGAACGGAGCAACATCGCTGTCGGCCCGAGCCGTCAGTGTGGCAGAGTTGTTGTTCACATCCAGTCGCCAGAAGTGAAGTTCCAGGATGCGGGGATCGGATCTCCCAGCTCTCTGGATCTCACCGCCGGTGATGGTGAATGCCAGCTCATCGATGAGCCAATACGCACCGCCCTGTTCGGCCACGAACCTCACCCCTGGGGTGTAGATCACCCGGCGATCTATTTGATGACGGTATCGCTCAAAATCGCCTGAGAAATAGCGAAGGTTGTCGTGTGTGAGTTTGGTTTGATCGTTCATTGAAATGCTCCTTTGTGCATCGGTTTGGGGACGCGGCGACCGTCGCCTTTGCCCCTCACCCCAAGGCAGGGGGCAAAGAGACGCAGCGGTGCAAATCAAAACGCTCGAAGAACGCACCCATGCCGCCTTCCTGAACCCGCGGACTGGCCGGATCACGAAGCCACGGTGAAATGGCTAAGGTTCCGCGTCGTGGATTTAGGGCGCGGGGAAATCACCCGAGGATGATCAGGGATGCTCTCGGATCTGCTATCAACGATCTAGCCAACAAGAGCCCGAAATCATCGCTAAAGGAGCACGCGTGCTCTACACTGGGATCTAAATGAATCGTTCAAAGCTCAAACAAATGACCACATGGTTGTGCCTCCTTTCCTTCGGGATGCATGTTGTCCTCCATGTTGGACCCGCCTTCCACTGGGGAATTGGGCACTCCGGCCATGGTGATGATCACCATTCACTAGTCAGTTATGGGCTTTCGGATCGCCCGATCAATGATTATTCCGAACTCGATACGATTTTCGATACCGCAGATTTCTTGGAATCGAGCAATCACAACCACCATACGCCTGTTGACCACAGCCCTAATCCTGAAGATCATGATCCAACTCATCATCTAACGATCCAATGCAGGACTACGAGCCAGACATCTTCTGTCCCTTTTCCTGCTCTATTCCAGCATCGTTTTCTCAGTGAATTTGCCTCGACAACAACTCAGCCAAGTATCGCTTGCACAGGCCGTGATGTAGCAGCCCATTTCAATCCGTATGTAAAATGCGTCCGATTGATCTTGTAGACGGTCACTATTCTGATTGACTTCACCGTTCTATTCAATAATCTAGATTCGATTCTGTGTATCGCTACGAAAACATGGTTGGCTATGCAAGATGCTTAGGGCGTCGCATACTCCATGTACCATGCCGTAACATCGCAGAATTGATCTCACACCAATTTAGGAATCATTTATGCAACTCAGTAAATTTGTATTATCCTATCGGTATCTAGTGATCATCATGATCTTGATGGCACTTTCGCCGGAAGCGTTTGCCCATGGTGTCACCGCTGGCGACAAAGGATACATCCAAGAATCCTCCGGCATGATGCCAATCCCGTTCATGTACCTCGGTGCTAAACACATGATGACCGGGTATGACCACCTGCTCTTTCTCTTCGGCGTCATCTTCTTCCTCTACAAGCTCAAAGATGTATCGATCTATGTCACCCTCTTTGCGGTGGGCCATGTGATCACGCTTCTCTCAGGAGTTCTCTTTGAAATATCAGTGAGCGCGTACATCATTGATGCCATCATCGGGTTTTCAATTGTCTACAAGGCGCTCGACAACATGGGTGCGTATCAGCGATGGTTTGGCTTTCAGCCAAGTACCAAAGCCGCCACCCTCATCTTCGGTCTATTCCACGGATTCGGTCTTGCGACCAAGATCCTGGAATACGAGATTTCTCCAGATGGGCTTTTGATGAATCTCATCTCGTTCAATATCGGTGTCGAGATTGGACAGATCCTTGCACTCGCCGCCATCCTCATCATCATGGGATACTGGCGGAAGTCGAGCGGATTCATGAAGCATGCATACTCAGCAAACACTGTGCTGATGACTGCTGGCTTCGTCCTTGTTGGCTACCAACTCACCGGTTATTTTGTTGCCTAATCAATTATCAATACAGAAAGTAAATACCAATGCATAATGCAAATATCCCAGAATACACTGAACTTCCAACCAACCAGAGGCTGTTCCGTTCAACCATCATCGCCGTAGTTTCTGCTGTGGTTATCCTCGTCACCATCGTGCTTCCATCTGAGTATGGCATCGACCCAACCGGTATTGGATCGCTCACCGGACTCAAACGAATGGGAGAAATCAAGACTTCTCTCGCTGAAGAAATCAAGGCTGATCAACAGAATCCAATTGAAACAGCAGGCACGGTTATTCCTGCCCAAACTGAGGACAAAGCCAACAAACCTGTTCTCGAACAAATCAAACCTGCAACAAGAACTGATACGATGAAGGTCACGCTTGCTCCGAACAAGAGTACTGAAATCAAGCTGACGATGAGCAAGGATGTGAGTGTCGAGTTCAGTTGGTCGTCTGATTCCGGCGCTGCTTTTTATGATCTCCACGGGGATTCCAAAGACATCAACTACCACATCTACGAGAAAGGTACAGAGACATCAAAGCAAGGAGCCCTCGTAGCAGCATTCGATGGGAATCATGGCTGGTACTGGAAAAACCGTTCTGCCGCACCCGTTACGATCACGCTGACAACTACTGGAGATTATCAAGAGATCAAGGAGATGAACTAATGAGTATCAATCTACGGGCATGACCCGCTTTGGGTTCAAATGAGTCCGTCCGAATCCAAAGACAACCTAGGATCAGGATTTCAGAACTTACACTGTACATCTCATGCAAGAGATCAAAATTTTGATTATCTTCGTATCCACTTACAGAAAAGGCCACTGGTAAGCAACCAGTGGCCTTCTACATAGGTCATTGCCGATCTACGGTGCTTTCTGGATCGCTTCGATGTTTTTAAACGCCTCATTCTCATCTGTGAGTGAGAAGAAAACATCCGAAGATGGAGGGCTTGGTCGGCTCATGATTCACCTCCATTCGCCTGAGTCTTGTCATTGCTGCGACGGATCAGGATCTCGTCGTAGGCGATCTGTGCCAATCGAGCAATGCGGAGAAGCTGAGCGTTGCTGAAACTGTCACTCTCGTGCCAGTTGTTCTCTGCGTCCTGATACGAGCGGTTGAACTGCACACTGTAGAAGGTGCCCTTCTCCCCGAAGTTGGCCCAAATGACCGCCTTCAAGCTCCCGTCTCTGATCGTGTCCACTGGTTTTTTGGTTGATGTATTCATGGTAGATTTCCTTTCCTTTTGGGTTGGTTGATGCCCACGAAAAGACGATCTGATGAGCAACGGATGCAAGGGGTGGGTGCGGGCAGGAGAACGAGCACAGCGATGGCCGACAACTCGGCCCCTTGAGTGTTGAAATCACGCCATCGGGTGCGGAGATCGTCAGGGTGCATCGTCAAACCGACCCGCAACGAGAGGGGTATGAACGGCGGATCACTCATCCAAACCGACGCGGCCTGGTCGGGGCAGTAGTGGAGAAGGGTCGTCGGTGGGAAGAAGCGTTGCGTGTAATCAAGCCTTGGATTGGGCTTCGGAGTGATTCAGTTGATAGATGGGTTCGCTTTGAGCGAGCTCTTTTTGACATAACACCGTGATCTGTGGCATACCTCCTGCAACGACAACAACGCAGGGCATGGAATCATGGCACTCGACATCTATCAAGCGGTCACTGATCGCATACTCGAACTCCTCGACCAGGGCACGGTGCCCTGGAGAAAACCGTTCAGTGGCAATGGGGGACAGGGGCTGCCCAAGAACCTGATCTCAGACAAAGACTACCGGGGGATCAATGTGTTCCTGCTAGCTGTGACGGCGATGCTTGAGGGCTACGATTCACCCTACTGGCTGACCTTCAAGCAGGCCAAAGCCCGCGATGCCCATGTCCGCAAGGGTGAGAAGGGGTCTCTGGTCATCTTCTGGAAGCAGTACGCGACCAAGGACAAGACGACCGGTGAGCCGATCAGCGTGCCGGTGCTGAGGCACTACAAGGTGTTCAACGCCCAGCAGTGTGAGGGGCTTGAGCTTCCCGCTGCTGCTGAATCTGAAACCGAAGAAACCCCATTTGAACCGATCATCGAGGCGATGAACATCGTTGATGGGTACAAAGACGCTCCAACCATTGAGCATGGCGGGAGCCGTGCGTATTACAGACCATCAGATGATCTGGTGCGGATACCCGATCCGCGCGACTTTGAGAGCAATGCCTCTTACTACACGACACTATTCCACGAGCTCGTACATTCCACGGGGCACACCAAGCGTCTTGATCGCGGGATCAACACAAAGATCGCTGCGTTTGGTTCACCCGACTATTCGAAAGAAGAGCTGGTCGCCGAAATGGGCGCTGCGTTCATATCAGCAGCCGCCGGGATCAGCAACGAGACGATCGAGCAATCAGCGGCGTACATCGAGAGCTGGAAGAAGAAGCTCAAGGGTGACAAGAAGCTCGTCGTTCAAGCAGCGGGAGCCGGGCAGAAGGCTGCTGATTGGATTCTGGGAAACAAAATTCAACCAACTTAAGTTGATGGAAACAAACCTGAATGGGTCGCTTTGATCAAATTGAAGGCTGTATCCAGAGCATTGAGGACCTCTTGTTCATCAAGGCTGACATCGCGTCCTTCAGCTTCCCCAGAGAGTGCTTTATCTAGATATTTACGATCTACAATGCCGAGATTATGCGTAATCGGGTGTCGTTTTTCCATTGTGCCTTTGAACTGCTCGACAGTTTGGCTCTCTAGCTTTGCTGATAGATCAAAGCCAAACAACTGCTTGAGCGTTTCAACAGCGCCATCGTAGCTCTGAAATCGATTGCGCACTTTCTTAGTCATGATTGTGTTTGATTCTGCAACCGAAACTCCATCATTGAGTAGCCGCCTCTGTGCCATTGCTTTGAGTGAGGCTTCAAAAATAGACACAGCATCTTCTAAGCCATTTTCAATGTCTCGTGCCGCGATACGGGGGCCGAGCTCTTCACTGCGACGATCTACATCGCTGAGCATGGTTCGAAGCACTTGGCATTCAGATTCAACATGTGATACAAAAATATCTTCGCCACAATCGGGGCACCAAACCGCCAATCCATAGACGGCGTGCTCAAGTGTGCACTTAGGGCAACACACATCGCGCCTAATTTGCTCTTCCAGAGGTCTCCGAACAGGTGGTCGTGGCTTCATCTTGAGACTCATATCAATTGAAAGCATCCCGCCGCCGATCTTTCGTTTGCCAGTTCTGCCCATCCCAAAAGCATCTTTGATCATACTTTCGATACCGCCCTGTGCTTCCTCCATTGCGACATCTTTGGCGTATCGAATCTGCTCTCGCGTAGCAAAGTCTTCAGGACTCGCTTGTGTGCAGCAATAGGGGCAATATGCTTGTGCTTGCTCACCGCTAATCCCAGTACCGCCCTTGACCTTGAACGAGCCCGGTGCGCATTCATCACTGGTGCACTCACGGGCGTACATTCCTGATGAATCTGTTGGCAGCTTGATCTGAAGGGTATATTGATCACGACCTGTTTTAGATATGTTGTGAGGACCACCTGTGCGGAAGAGTTCTTTCGACATTGCTGTTCCCTGTTAGAGTGATTCAGGTCATGAAACCTATCCTGCTTTTGGCATGAACTGCGTAATCCGTACATCACCCTTTGGAAGATGTGCGATGAGTTCTAAGCTTCCGCCAAGAGCCTCGATAAGCCGCTGAAGCGTGCTCACCTGCATGTCAGTCTGAGACTCCAGCTTCGAGATAGACGACTGCTTAATGCCGAGTGATTCAGCGAGCTCTTCCTGGGTGAGCCCGGTCTGCTTGCGGATCTCGGCGAGCAGCATCTCGGCCATCATCTCCTTGGCGCGGATTTCCGCCTGAGCAACACGCTCGGGTTTCATGCCCTTCCGGAGTTCGTTGAAGTTCTTTTTCATCACAGTAATCCTTCGTCTTTGAGTTCTTCCAAATGCTCGCTGTAGAGCCGATCCGCCTCGGGGATCATCTTCTCGTAGAACCTGCTATCCCCGGTCTTATCTCCTCCGATCAGCAAGATGGCTGAGCGGGTGGGATCGAACGCGAAGAGGGTCCGCAACGGGCGGCCCTGATGCTGGGTTCTCAGCTCCTTCATGTTTGAATGAGCAGATCCTTTCACAGTGTCCGCATGGGGCCTGGACAAACCAGGCCCCAGGGATTCGAGCAGCCGAACGCTTGCGGCGATCGACTCTTGTTCATCTTCATCGAGTTCTTGCCACCATTGCTCGAACTCATCGGTGTATTCCACATCCCACATAGCACCAGTATAGCATATAAGCTATATTCGTCAAGGGCTATATTTTATTCCCGATACGATTCCAGCAATCTCGACCGATAACGGGGGTTGTGGAGCGGATATCAGCTCAAGAGTGACGATCGGGTCAGATACCGCCATGCCCACCGTAAAATCAGCGGAATGATTTTCTCGCCAAATAACACGAGAATGATCGGGATCCCGAGCCACATCCAAACCGGAATCATTCCGAACATGATGCCCACGATCTGACCGAAGCCGTCCCACCCAAGCCTGGTGACTTCAGCTGGAGTGAACAAGAGTTCGATCTCTGGGAGTTGCTGTGGTTCGATGGTCATTCCAGTATCCTATTAGAAATCGAACATCGATGGTTTCACGGGGTCAGAATGACTTGCATTTTCATTCTTGATAAAATACATTATCAATACTTAGATCAGTCAGAAACAGCCGATAGAGATCAGTATGGACGAAAGTACACAGAAGGATATTGTTCGGGTAGATCCGACCAAATCGCGGACACTCACGAGCTCGGAGTTTCAGCAGCTCGCCGATGTCCCCGCCGCCGCGATCTGGCTTGCGAACATAGACAACGCCAACACGCGGAGAGCGTATGAGTCGGATGTTGGGGAGTTTGTCGCCTTTGTGGGTATCGAACACCCTGATGAGTTTCGGGATGTGGCTCGGGCACACATCATTGCTTTTCGTGGTGTGCTTGAAGCCAGGGAACTTGCACCCGCGACGATCAGGAGGAAGTTGGCGGCTGTGTCATCCTTGTTTGATCATCTTTGCAACGAGAACGCCGTGCCCCACAACCCTGTGGGTGGTGTGAAGCGTCCGGCAGCCGACAACAACGAGGGCAAGACCCCTGCCATCTCAGACGACCAGGCTAGAAAACTGCTCAAAGCTCCCGAGGGAGACTCGATCAAAGCCACACGGGATCGAGCCATCTTGTCAGTGTATCTGTTTCATGCGTTGCGAAGAACAGAGCTCGCGGATATGCGGGTTGGAGATCTCACTGAAAGACGAGGGGTGATGCACTTCCGGGTTTTTGGCAAAGGATCAAAGACCAGGTATGTGCCGGTGCATCCGGCGGCGTTGTCGGCGTTGCAAGAATACCTCGCCCTCGCCGGGCACTTCGATGATCGTTGGGGGGCGATGTTTCGGCCTGTCATCAACAACCGCACCGGGAAGCTGCATGAATCCATCACCGGGGACGGGGTGTACAAGATGCTCAAGAAGTACGCGGCGAGTGCGGGGATCACCGTGGATAGGTTGTGTCTCCATGCACTGCGGGCAACGGCGGCGACCAATGCCCTAGAGAACAAATCGGATATCGCGTTTGTACAAAAGTGGCTTGGGCATGCGAATATCAGCACCACCAAGCTCTACGACCGGCGAAGCTCGCGGCCAGAGGATTCTCCGACATTTAAGGTGAGCTACTGAAAAATAGAAAATGAACTATTTCGGCTCAGTATACCACTTTATTCTTTATTAGGATCGATTATTTTGATCGCGGTCACAGCCGCTGCTCCGGACACCAGGCCGCTTCGGTCGTGAGTTTAATCTGTCCCCATCGCACCTTGTTTCAAGTACAGTCAAGCAACTTTGAAAAAATATTTCCGTTTAAACACCTCTGAGCTTTCGGAGGAGTAAAATGAGACCAGCATCAATGCGTAGATACCAATTCCATTCCATGATCGCTTGGCTCTGCCTGTTCTCCTTCGGGTTGGACATGGCTATTCACTTGATCGATCAGGCGTCCTGCAAATCATCGAGCGGCGAACAAGTAGAATGGATATGCGTCGATAACGAGCCGAGTGCTTGCTCTCTAGCATTAGTCGAACAATCTCATTCTGACGAGTCCGACGCGTATCATGCGGCTCAAGAAGTATCGCATCAATGCGAAGATTGTCACGACGACGCGGACCACGATCAAGCCCACCACCTGTTGGCCCAGCCAAGGCATAACGCTCAAGCCGATTTCGTGCTTCCACCAGTACTTCTGACCACCTTGCCATCCTTCTCGTTTGAGCCTCGCGTAGTTTGCGATCGCCCAACGGTTGATTTCCGGATTCAATCACCGGATTCGGTCGCGCGTTTGCGCACCATTATTTTGAACGTGTAGATAGGAAGTATGTTCGACGGACCGTCTTTCACAAAGGACGGCCCGGTAGCACATATTCACGCCGGGGCTTCGGCTCAAGCGGGCGTTCGTTTTACACTTCAATCTGTATTATTGCAATAATTTAACGAGGAAACACATGTATTTTCACCTGCCCTTTGGCGGGCGAAGCCGTGGCCCCATTGTGGGATTAGCCACGCTCGCTCTCCTCCCGTTGTCCGCTTGCCAGACCACGCGACCTGACCACGCGACCGAATCCTCGATTACATCAGCTACGGCGATCGGTGAACCTCTGACCTTTCTCGTAGAGGGCGGAGCAATTGACGAGCCCGCTGTCGGCGAAACGCTGACATTCATCGATGCCACTCGGCGAGCGGTCATGACTGACCCCGGGCTACAGGCTGCCTTGGCGCGGGTGCGAATAGCGATGGCCGATGCCGATCAATCCCGCCTCCTTCCGAACCCCGTGTTGAACTTCGTGTTGCGATGGGGACCGGGCAAGCCTCAGGTGGAAGTATCACTGGCGCAAGACCTCATTCAAGCGTTTCAAATTCCAAAGCGCTCAAGCGCAGCCGACAACCGCTTACGCCAATCTGCGGCGGACGCGGTTACAGTGGCGCTCGATGTCGTCGCTGAAGTCCAAGAGCGGTACATTGCGGCTCAGGCCAGTGACCGACTCGTACCGGTGCACGAAGGCCGGCTCGACATACTGCGCCGACTTAGCGAAGTCGCTAGAAGCCGGCTAGAAGGTGGCGAGGGAATCCGAGGAGATGTGACAACACTCGATGCGCAGCGTGTTGAGTTGGAAGCCGAAATCTACGAAGCAATGGACAGTCAGCGCATTGAACGGTTGCGACTCGCCCGGCTCATCGGAGAGCCTTCGCTCGCGGCTATGTGGAGCTTGGACACTTGGGTGGTCCCCAATGTGGTGGCATCACCTGAGCAAGACTGGATCGACGCGGCACTACTGCACCGCCCTGAGGTCCAATCGGTGGCGTGGCAACTTGCAGCGCTGGGAGATGAATACGCCCTGACCAGATTACTTCCATGGGAAGGCCTCGCGGTTGGTGTAGATGCTCAGAGAAGTCCGGACGAGTTTGTTGGTCCTTCGGTGTCAACGCCGATTCCGATCTTCGATACGGGGCAGGCTCGCCAAGCACGAGTTACCGCTGAACAAATCGAAGCCCGTCACGCTCTGACGATGTCCAAACGAAAAGTCGTCGAAGAAGTTCGCTTGGCTCACTTTAGTCTCGCGGCGAGCATCGTCCAACTCGACCGAATTCGAAACGAGCTGATTCCCCTCCAGCAACAAAGACGCGAACAAGCCGAGCAGGCCTACCTCGCTGGGCAGACAGATACGACGGCGCTCTTCCTTGCAGAGCAAGACCTACAGGCTACTCAAGCCAAGGTCATTGAACTTGAACGCTTGACCTCGGTTTCCTTGGTTCGTTTGCAGCGTGCGGTCGGCGGTCCTGGCATTGCCGCGGATGTTGCCCAACCGCAGGTGAAAGCTGATTTACAAGCTGAACTCAATCCCCGTCCATACCAACCTTGATCTTATACGAATAAAACCGCGGCCTATGGGCCGCTGATACGGAGACTCAAATATGAACCAGTATTCTAATTCTGCATTCGCAGCCAACGACACCAATCGCCGTTTGCCCTTGCTGGCACTCGTGACGGGAATTACGCTTTCAATTGGCGCGGGCACCGCCATTGCGCAGTATAGTGGCCCAGCCGATGCTCCAGCCGAAGCCATGGAGCAGGCCCCGGAGTATGCCTTCGAGTGGGGAGGTGTTTATGAGTTACCCGCCGGAGTCACGGACCTCGTACTTCAGCCCGGACCCGACGCCAGCATCGACATCGCTCTTGTCCCAGTGACGGACGCTTCTGGTGCCGCATTTGACACAGCCGTGGAGATGGGGATGCGGGTCTTTGAAGGTCAGCCCAAGCCGATTGAACCAAGCGAGGAGTTTGCTCCCGGCTCTCAGTTCTATCAACTACGCGTTGAGAACAGCAAGGAGATGCGTTTCAAGGTACGAACCGATAGCGCAGGCCGTTATGCGCTATTCACTCAGCACTTTGCCGACGAGTTTCAAACCATCTTTGTGACCGAAGGGCAGAAGGTTTTTCCACAAATCACGCGGAACTTCGTAGATCGTTTCGGTCAGATCGTGATCATGCCGACCGCAATCAAAGCATTTGGGGTCAAAATGGATCAGGTGAGCGTCCACACGCTTGTGCCATCGTTCACCGCTCCTGCCCGCGTGGCGTACAACACCGAGCGGATGGCATACATCGGGTCGGCTGTGGTCGGACGGGTGAATACGCTTCCTGTTCGACAGGGCGATTTAGTCAAGCAAGGTGACATCCTCCTCGTGGTGGACAGCCCCGAACTGGGTGAGGCTCAGAGCGAATATGTGCAGAAGCGAACGATGGCACACGCGGCGGACCCCATCTTTGAGCTCGCCAAGAGCGCTGCGGAGCGCGCCAAGAAGCTCTACGACGAATCTGAGGGGATCTCATTGACGGAGGTCCAGAAACGGCTGGCCGAGCAGCAGGTCGCTGAGTCGGCCTTGCTCAACGCACGGGCAGCAATGTCGGGAGCGGCCAACCGTTTGCAACTGCTGGGCATGACCGAGGCGGAGATCAAGAAATTAGCGGAGACTGGAAAGATCACGCCCAAATATACTGTCCGCACCCCGATCGCTGGCAGGATCATCCGGCGCGATGTGACACTTGGCGAACTGGTTCGGTCAGATCGCGACTCGCTCATGATTGTCGCTGACACAACCAAGCTCTGGGTTCTCGTCGATGTTCCAGAGATGCGACTCAAGGATCTGGGCGTGGGCTCGACCGCTCGTATCACTCTGGCCGCATTCCCGGATGAGGTCTTCGAGGGAAATGTATCGTTCATTAGCGCCGACATCAATGAAGCAACTCGGACGGCACAGATCCGTGTTGAGGTAGACAACGCCAATGGCCTGCTGCGCCCAGGAATGTTTGCCCAAGCGGAGATTATGAGCAACTCGAATGTTCAGGGAAGTACCATCCAAGCCTCAGTCCTTGCTGTTCCAGAGTCAGCGATCCAGACCATCGAAGGTAAGCCGGTAGTGTTTGTACCCTTTCCAGAGAAGCCCGACACGTTTCTGAAGCGGCCCGTGACGGTGAGCGAATCGGTCGGCGGGATGCTGCCTGTGCTCCATGGCCTACGCGAGGGCGAGTCGATCGTCGTTGCTGCTTCGTTCATCCTTAAGGCTCAACTCGGTAAGTCATCTGCGAAGCATGAGCACTAGTAACCAGCACTCATCGCTCGTCGTATTTCCAATCCCAAAACTCAATCGCGATAAGGCTGCTTGATTGCCTGTCGCAGAATCATAGGACTAGTTCACCCATGCTCGAACGCATATTACACTTTTCGATCCGTAACCGCTGGCTAGTCGTGCTGGCAGCGATCATCGTTGCCGCTGTCGGCGTGGTGTCGCTCACACGACTCAACATCGATGCTGTGCCCGACATTACCAACAACCAGGTCCAGATCAACACCATGTTCCCGGCCCTCTCGCCGGGAGAGATCGAGACCCAAGTGACATTTCCAATCGAGACTTCCCTGGCAGGCATCCCTGGTCTTGAGTATACCCGCTCGCTCTCACGCAACGGGTTTTCTCAGGTGACAGCGGTCTTCGCCGACTCGATCGATATCTACTTCGCCCGCCAGCAGGTGCTGGAACGGCTCGGTGATGCGAGGGAGAGTTTACCCGACGGGGCCGAGCCACGGATGGGCGCGATCTCGACCGGGCTGGGCGAGATCTACATGTATACCGTGGAGTTCGAGCATCCAACCGGCGAGCAGGCCCCGCTCGCGGCTGACGGCAAGCCAGGCTGGCAGCGCGACAGGACTTACCTGACGCCCGAGGGACAAGTGTTGAGCAATGATTTCGAGCGGGCCGCGTACCTCCGCACAGTACAGGACTGGATTATCTCGCCGCAGTTACGCGGCGTGAAGGGCGTAGCCGCGGTGGATTCTATTGGTGGGTATGTGAAGCAGTACCATGTCCAACCCGACCCGATGAAGTTGGTGAGTTACGGGTTGACATTCTCAGATGTAATCGAGGCACTGGAGGCCAACAACGCGAGCACCGGCGCGGGCTACATCGAACACAAAGGCGAAGCGTATACCGTTCGTGCCACTGGCAGGATCGCCAGCATAGAGCAGATCGCAAAGATTGCAGTCGGCGAGCAGGGTGGAACGCCAATCTATATGCGCGACATTGCCACCGTCGGGCTGGGCAAGGAACTCCGTTCGGGAGTCGGTAGTGAAAACAGTGGCGAGGTGGTGGTCGGCACAACCATGATGCTCGTCGGCTCCAACAGCCGCATTGTGTCTTCGGATGTGGATGCCAAGATTACATCAATCAACAAGAACCTTCCCCCTGACATCCAAGCTAAGGTGGTGCTGAACCGTACCAAGCTGGTAGATGCGACCATTTCAACGGTTTCCAAGAATCTGATTGAAGGAGCGATACTCGTCATCTTCGTGCTTTTCCTACTGCTTGGTAACATCCGAGCCGCGATCATATGTGCTCTGGCCATACCGCTTTCCATGCTGATGACAGCTACTGGAATGGTACAAGGCAAGGTGACCGGCAACCTCATGAGCCTGGGCGCGATTGACTTCGGTCTCATTGTCGATGGTGCGGTCATCATTGTGGAGAACTGCTTGAGGCGGCTCTCCGAGAAGCAGCACAAGGAAAATCGTCTTCTCACGCTCCAGGAGCGGTTGCATGAGGTCATGATAGCTTCGAAAGAAATGATCCAACCATCGGTCTACGGCCAGGCGATCATCATCATCGTGTACTTCCCAATTCTCGCGCTCACTGGCATCGAGGGCAAGATGTTCGGTCCGATGGCGATCACCGTGATTCTCGCGTTGATTTCCGCTCTATTCCTCTCATTGACACTCGTGCCTGCACTGGTAGCGATCCTGATTCGGGGTCGGGTCAAAGAAGGCGACAACTTTATCATCCGTGGTGCAAAGGCGGTCTACGCCCCAGTACTCCGCTGGGCCATACGCTTCCGTTGGGGTGTAGTTGGCGCGGCCGTGCTTGCCTTCACAGGATCGCTCGTGCTTTTTTCACGCATGGGTCAAGAGTTTATACCTGTGCTCGACGAGCGTGACATCGCTATGCACGCTCTGCGTATCCCAAGCACGGGACTCACGCAGTCGATGGAGATTCAGTTCGAGGTCGAGCGGGCGGTGAGGTCTATCCCCGAGGTAGCATTCGTGTACTCCAAGACGGGCACGGCAGAAATGGCCTCTGACCCGATGCCCCCGAGTACATCTGATACATTTATCATCCTCAAGCCCAAGGATCAGTGGCCCAACCCAAAGATCGCTAAGACCGACATCATTGCACGCATTGAGGCTGCTGTTGAGCAAGTTCCAGGCAGCCGGTACGAGTTCCTCCAACCAATCCAGATGCGATTTAACGAACTGATCGCAGGGGTGCGCAGCGATGTGGCCGTCAAGGTGTTTGGTGACGACTTTGAGCAGATGGGAGCGACTGCTACCGAAATTGCTGGGATCGTCGAGAAGATCCCCGGCGCTCAGGATGTACAGGTTGAGATTACTGGGGGACTTCCGGTAATGACAATCGATATCGACCGCGATGCCATCGCTCGATACGGCATCACCGTAACGGATGTGCAGGACATTGTGTCCGCGGCAATCGGAGGACGCGAGGCGGGGCAGGTGTTCGAGGGCGACCGCCGTTTCGATCTTGTTGTCCGCCTACCGGACGATGTCCGGCGTGACATCGCTGCACTTGGCACTTTGCCAATCCCACTACCACCCCGCAAGAACCTCTTCGGTGACGGGAATACGGGGACTCTAACCTCGTTCGAATCGAGTGGCAACAGCGGTAGGACTGATATGGGCAATGAACGCCCGGCCTACATTCCGCTCGCCGCGCTCGCATCAATCGAGGTCGCGGAAGGTCCCAATCAGATCAGCCGCGAGAACGGTAAGAGACGCATCGTGGTGCAGGCCAATGTCCGTGGCCGCGACTTGGGCTCCTTCGTTACTGAAGCTCAACAGAAGGTTCAAGATGTTGAACTGCCATCAGGCGGGTATCTAGAGTGGGGCGGTCAGTTCGAGAATCTCATTGCAGCCCGCGACCGGCTGATGGTGGTCGTGCCCGTCTGTTTCCTGCTAATCTTCTTGCTGCTCTTTAGCACTTTCAACTCGGTCAAATACGCTCTGCTTGTATTCAGTGGGATTCCGCTGGGTCTGACCGGAGGCGTGTTGGCGTTATGGTTACGCGGCATGCCGTTCTCGATCTCAGCAGCTGTAGGGTTTATCGCTCTCTCAGGTGTCGCGGTTTTGAACGGTCTGGTCATGGTCTCGTTCATCAACCAACTCCGCCGCGAAGGATTCAATGTTGCTGACGCGGTGTTCCAAGGTTCGCTTACACGTCTTCGCCCCGTACTAATGACAGCCCTCGTGGCTTCATTGGGCTTTGTACCGATGGCGATCGCCACCGGCACGGGCGCTGAGGTACAACGTCCTCTGGCGACCGTCGTAATCGGTGGCCTGACTACGAGCACACTCTTGACGCTTCTTGTGCTACCAGCCCTCTATCGCATCTTCACAGGCTGGGACCCCTCAGGACAACCTCAACCTGTGTCACAACCCTGGGAGCAACCGGAACCCGAGTCGGAGGTGCTGACTGCGATTCCTTCGCAGAAGACAACAGATTCTGAAGCTTCGAATTCCGTCCCACAAGACGAATCACAGGATGATCCGAAGTGATTAGCGATTGGAGCTTGCCGATGAGAATAATTGTGGAGTGCTCAATATTGATCTAATGCAACTTCCCACTGATTTCCGCGACCGTGTGTCCCGTGTGCCTGCGCATGATCTTGCATTCCATTTTCTTGATCCAGGCGAACGCCCAAACTGGACCGGGTTCTGATGGGCAGGTCACCTTTGGAGTGGCCTGCCCTCCCTCGGCAAGCGACGACCAATTGGACAAGTGATTCTGAAATTCCAATCGGGTCTTCAAGCTGATAATGTCATTGGCCATGAAACTGAATCCTCATGAGTTCTCGACGGGCGTTTGCTCACAAAATAAGTGTATTAGCTCATTCCTCATGGATTGCCCGTGAGCTTTGCAATTGTTCCCATTGTCTGGCTTCGTAGCTTGCAAACGCTTGATCCCAACGATCGCGTGTCCAGCCCTGCTTGAACGCAACCCTGAACGGATCATCAACCCGCATCTTTGCTGCAACACGAATACAGGCTTGCACAAACCGATCTTCTTCCGACCATGCCACAGATTTAGGTTTTTGCATGTTGATTTGACCCATTTTTGTATCACCCCCCCACCGCTCTCGCCGGTTGTCTGGGTTGTGGAGTGCTCGGATGCGTTGCACCGCCGCGTCTTCCTCGCTCTGGGTGATGAACACGGTTTTTTTCTCTCGAAGCAGCCAGTAGAACAACGCCCCTGCCCGTTTGCCGTGTGCCTTGGCGCGTTCAGCGAGCGCGAGGAAGTCGAGCCGTCCGGCTTCGCTGGGTTTGGCGAGCCCGATGGCGACGGCCTGGCGGTAGAGTTCGAGAAGATCGGAGGTCTCCTGCATGTGCCCGAGCTGAATATCCCGAATGTTCGGGTGGGCTGACTTGCGGAGCGGTTTTCTGAGGATTTTCTTTTTCCTACTGCCCGCCTTGTCTTGCTTCGGGCTTGGCGGAATGGTTTGGTTTGGGTCTCCCCCCAATCTTCCCAAATCGTTTCGAGCAGAAACACCAGATCGCCTTTGGGGGTTTGGGGGCTTGCCCACAAGTCTTCTGGTGTTTAATTCTCCCGTAGGGAGAGAATACTTGTTAAGACAAGGGCTAGCAGATCCACTGTCATTTTTGGCCTGGGGGGTAGCAAATCCGGTGTAGGTTGAAAGAGCGGTTTGGCGGTTTGAATCCCAATCAGACCCCCCCACTGCTGCCGGAGTGGATGCCCGGTTGAAGTGGTTGGTGGGTTTGGGAACCGGCTGAGCTTTGGAGCTGGATGTTGCCGGTGCCCAGTCTGGATTGATCCGGTCATGGCTGCCCCACCTGTTCATCGCCCATTGTGGGGGTTCGAGATCCTCGATCCAGCCCAGTTCGATGAGCGTGGCTCGTGCGTCGGTGACGGCACGACGGCTCAGGCCGAAGACTTCGACGATCCAGGAGGCTTTGGTGCGTCCGTCCACGCGATAGCTGGCACTGTCTTTGTGCCAGAAGAGCGAACGAATGAGTATGGCGAGCATGACTCCGCTCACGCCCTTGCTGAACCCCCCTACTCCTGCGAGTGCTCGCAGCGACCGCCTGGGGACTGGAACAGTCCTACGGGAGTTGGGGATCTGCTCAAACATCGTCCAGAAGCCGGAGATGTCATCAGTTCTGATCTCGTCGATCGAAACGGCGAAAGATATGCTGTGGGCTTCGATGGTGACGAGGCCGAGCTTGCTCAGGTGTCGGATGTCGGCTCTGAGGCCCGCCAATGCTCTGTGAGACCCCTTTCCCCCGACCATTGCGGCAATCTCTTCGACAAGGTAGAGGGCGTGCGTACGCGAAGCTGAGAGACTTCTGTGGCGACTGTCTGTGTCGCGGTTGGTATATTTGCGTCGTTCGTGCATCTCGTGAGCTGCGAAGTAGACACGGAGTTGTCGGCGTGAGATGTTTCCTGAGAGGTGCAGCCACCAGGCCATCGTGATCTGGTGGGCTGTGATGCGGCGGAACCGCCCCTCGATGTCGGGTTGGTGGATGCCTTTGTGGGCATTCTGAATTTTTCTTCGCGACCGCTCCCCCACTCTTTGAGGGGGTCGTGTTGGTTCGGGAACGGTTGATAACGCCCTGTTTTCAGG
>TARA_R110002072_G_scaffold1815_6_pt1 | contig 26420 bp, 29 predicted proteins | sample TARA_R110002072 | Tara Oceans TARA_R110002072 (sample SAMEA4397118) | marine metagenome | biome: Polar Biome; feature: [SRF] surface water layer (ENVO:00010504); material: water (ENVO:00002006), including particulate matter (ENVO:01000060) such as... | depth 5 m | reverse complement strand
CTTGGTAGTCGGGGGGGGTGCCGTGGACGCTTTATCTTCTGCCACAGCGTGTGCGTTATATGCGCTGAGCATAGCAAGCAGGATAAATGGTGCAAAGCAGTTTATGCTGAATGTCATGTTGAGTTTCCGAATCAGGGCTGTGGCAGCCAAGTTTCTTCGATGGTCGTCAATGTTATTTGAAACCTTGTACTTCTTAGTGCATACCCCCGGCGCATATCTAACGCTGGGGTACTCACCAGGTGTTCGAATCCATCGCGCGCTAGAACGGTTGTATCTCTTGCACTTCGTAAAATTTGACGTCAAGTGAACTGGGTGGGTTGTTACCCATGGCTTTTTGGAATTCGGCCATGTGGGGAGTTGCCATGTGGGCTTTTAATGCTTCGACACTGTGCCACTTTTCGGTAATTCGCAGGGCGTTAGGGTCGTTCAATTCGACACTGAAAGTGTAGTCGTCACAGCCTTCCTCAGCGCGGCTGGCTGTTTCCATCGCGCCGATTGCGTTTTGCATGGCGACGATATCTTTACTCGTACTTTTGACTACGGCGTTGACGACTATCATGATTCGCTCCTGTTTGCTTTGTGGGTTCCGGCAACGTTCGCTGGGAGCAATAAATTTACCTCAATCTGTCCGGCTAGGACAGTACTTATGCCTTGATATCGACCGCTGACTACCTTCCCTGGCGATTTTCTCGGCGCCATTTCCACGGCGGCACTGAATCTGGGTTGGCCCACAGTCCTCGACCAGCCTCGCGAGCCTGTTGCTCGGATTCGGCCAGTCTGTGTTCATGGGGAGCGTAGTGGCGATACCACCAGGCGTCTCCGTTTTCGACCATAGTCAGATTGATGTTAACGTCGCGCAGGTAGAGCGTCCCTACGGTGCGGCCGTAACGGTCAGTTTCCACGATTACCACACCAACGGTTTTTTCGTCTACCAGCTTCGCCAGTGCTCTGCTCGAGGCTTTACCGTGAGGCTGGTCACGCTCTGGAGTGTCAATGCCAAAGAGGCGTACCTTGTGCTGTGTATTGCTCTGGTCCAGCACCGACACAGTATCGCCATCGGCGACACGTACCACGCGTCCGGAAAAATCGAACTCGGGAATGGGATCGCCTTCTCTGGCAGCTCCAATCTCGTCCATTTTCTTTGCGGCACGCCGCCATCCTGCGTCAGGTCGTGCGGCATATTCTCTTAACGTTGTTGTGACATGGTGGTAGAGATCGACAGGCCAGGTAACCTGGCCTGTACTGATGTACTGCAACAGGCTGAAGCCCAAGAGCACGACCACAATGTTGCGAAGCTGTCGCAGTTTCCTGGGATTACGAGCCATTATTTTTTGCTGCTAAATCTACTGCTGGGTAGGAATCGTTAACGTGGGATCAGTCATCGGCAACGTTTCAGTGGCTGATTCATTGCCGGGTAGATACCAGATAGGAGAAGACCATGCGCGTTCCTGCAATGTTTTGGGTAGATCGGAGCGCGGCTCCTCTCCAGCACGAATGGCATCCCAGGTCGACCAGCGGCAGCTGGGGTTCTCCAGCACGCGCACGTAGTAGAAGGCCTTCTGTCGCGGATCAAAATCAGGGTCGCGCCATACTGCCTTCAGTTCACTGGCGCCATTGTTTGCGCTAATGGAACAATCAGCGAGGTTCACCGAGGCGCCGTTGTCTGGGCAGCGTGCGGTTGCAGGGTCAACGTCCAGGTCGTCCGAGCAGGCGACGTCGTAAATGCGCTCCTGATGCTCCCCGTCGTGCAGGTAGCCCTTAATAATCTGTGCTCGTTGCAGCGGTGTGCCCCTCGCGTCTGCCGCTGCCCATACGACAAAAGTGGGTGTACGCAATCCGTCTGCCGGTAGGTCGCTGCCCATACTGACGCCGTTTGCGTAAGCAATTGACGTTAGCTGGGAGCTCTGCAAAATATCTGAATTAAAATCGTAGCCACCGAAAAAGCGCACTTTCATAAGCGGGCCGCTGGTGGCAAAAGTTTCCTTGCGCCGGAAGGCCGCATAGATTGACTCTCGGGTATTTTCCTCGGCCCATACGCCCGCCAGCCCGGAAGCTGACCAAAATTCAAAACCTGAACTGGCCAGGTAACTTCTTCCATCCACCTCTTTTACCAGATTTGGGTCAATATACTTTATCGCCGTTCCGTACAGAAAAGAGACTGGAATCGAACCGCGGAGATCGGGCTTGCCATCGAGCATGCCGGCTTTGGAAAAAAAGGTTTCCTCATCTTCCGAGCTGGCTGCATCGTGGGTGTCACTTGCGCCGATAATACCGAACTTGTATGGGTTCACCACGCCGCCCGATTGAATATTCAATCCCCTAAGATAGGCATCGCGGACATAGCTCCCAGCAGGTTCGCTATAAAGTTTAGTGGCGACTCGGTAAGGCGTTATTTCAAAATCTGCCCATTCATCATTTTTTGAGAGTAGGGGATGAGTGTCGGAGGTGCCCTTGATTTGGGTTATTTCCACCAGTGGCTCGTTGCGCAAACGTTTCTCTGAATAGGCGTCGTCAAACGGGTTACCCGCCCAGTCGGTTAGCTTGAACATTTGGCCGTTCGATCCATTGGAGTTATGTGGAATCGCCAGACTTTCTATTCCCTGCGAGCGCAAATTATCCATCCATGTCCACAGTCCCTCCGGATTCTGGGAATTGAACCGGGAAAAAGGCATGGCTGGCAGGCGCTCGCTGTCGCGAAAGATCACATTGCGATGCAGGTTGCCCTGATCATCGCTGGACGAGGTGTATTCAAAGGCGGCAAAGGTGGTGAAGCTACCGGGCAAATAGGCGTCGTTGGCAGCGCGAATCGCGTCGCGCCAGGCGGATTTGGTTACGGCTTCCACCATGGGTGAGTCGACGCTGCCATCAAGCAAGCCATTCAGTACCGCCGGGAGGAAGGTGCCGAAAGCTTTTCCGCGTGGGATCAGGCTGAAGATGTTCATATTGCCGGGGGCGTTGAGGTCGTGCAGCGGTTTGGCCAGATCATATTGGGAAAACTCACTGGTGGTGTCAGCGGCCTCCTTGACCAGCCCCATCAGCATCGCGTGGTCGGTGACGGCGTAGAAGTCCAGTGGTTGTCGCAGTTGCACTTGGTATCCGCTGGGATGATCCAGCGCCTCTCCCTTCGCATAGCGATAGGCGTCGTCCGGTGTGGCGACTGTGCCAAAAACGTAGGCGTCAAAAGAATAGGCGGTGTGCACGTGCAGATCGCCGAAGTAGGCGTTGCGGTCGGGGTTAGGCGGCTGGCGCAGTGTCAGAATTTCCTCACTAATGGGAAGCAGCGAATTGTTGCCACGAGCCGCTCCGGCAAAGCCCCTGTCCTCGTTGGTTTGGAAATCGGTGAGTGAATCGTCAGATCCGGAACAGGCACACAGTCCGACGATTAGGCAGCCATTGAGGAGGATTTTTCCGTTGAGCATCTGATTATTCCCAGCCGCTTTATGTGGGCCGATGATAGGCGGCGGAGGCGTAGCAGTCCAGTATTGATCGGCCGAGGGCCTATGAGCAATGGGGGATGCCATTGGAGGAAGTTCTGCGCAATGAATTTGAGCGCGGCCTGTCCGTGATTGAATCACATGAAACAGTGGAAGGTGCTAACAGGTTTGCTTCCGGGAAGGGTCGGCACGGCGATTTTGATTCCATTTGAGCAGCACTAAAATTCGGACGTACTGCGTTTGCTGCGAGCGCACACATGGAACTCGCTCTGTAGCAGCGCCATTAGCTTTAGGCTATCCTCTCGATTTAGAAAATCTCCCAGCGTGACCCGGTCATTGCGGTCGTGTACGCATAAGGCGGGTCCATCCCAGGGGTGTTGCTCGTTGGTGATGGTCAATCCAGAGTTCTGCCTGGAAAATTCCCAGCGTTTACTGGGTGTGCGGTGACCCTGGTCAATGCACACAGATGCCTCACTGACGGTTATCACCTGCTGGAATTGTTGCTTCCGGTTTGCGCAGTAGAGTCCGGCGCCCAATGCCAACATCTCTGCGCCCGCAAAAGGCAATATAAGCCACGCGCCCAGCAGCGCGAAGATTACACCAATGGTGAGAACGGGCAAGGAGAGGGCAAATAGCAGCAACAGGTTGGCTCGCCAGCTGGCCGATTGATTGGGCCTGGCAATGATCATCAGGCGAGACGCTGTGCGGGTGCTGCGGACCACGGCGATAATTCCTGTGCTTCTTTCTTTCAAGTCTAGTTAATTTTCCGGGACTCGCCTACTCTCTAGTGAAGAATTAGTGATGCGTAGAGGGTTGTTGCGTGACGACCATGTTAATTGAAGCAGATGAATTGTTATCGGGTTACCAAGCGGTGGTATTTGACTGTCGCTTCTCCCTGGCGGATTCGCAGGAGGGAAGGGCGTTATATGAGAAGGGTCATATTCCAGGCGCTTACTATCTGGACCTGAATCACGATCTGGCTGCTCCGCAGGGTACGCACGGTGGTCGCCACCCGCTGCCGGACCCCGCTGAGCTCGCCTCCACGCTGGCAGAGTGTGGGGTTGGGCTTGACACACGGGTGGTCGTCTATGACGATTCTCGCCTGGGCTTTGCTGCCCGCCTGTGGTGGCTAATGCGGTCGCTGGGTTATCGTCCCCCGCGGCTGCTCAATGGCGGCTACCGGGCCTACCTTTTGGCGGGCGGGCCTGCTGATGCCGCCCTGCCAACTCGAGATTCAAATGGGTTGGCACCGTCGCTGGTGAGGGGTTACACAGGATATTGCGATATCGAGAGAGTGTCCGCAGCCCAGGCCAAGGGCGCTTTGCTGGTCGATTCTAGGGAGGCGCGTCGTTTTGTCGGAATTGAGGAGCCCATTGATCCGGTCGCGGGCCATATCCCCGGTGCCGTCAATCGACCCTGGCAGGGTGTAACCAGTGCTGAAGGCAGGGTGTTAAGTCGAGCGGGACTGCATGCGCACTTCGGTGAAGCCCTCGAGGCACAGCAACTGGTAGTCTATTGCGGCTCTGGCGTGACGGCCTGCGTTAACCTATTTTCACTGGCTCTACTCGGTCGGGAGGATGCTGCGCTGTATCCTGGCAGTTGGAGTGATTGGTGCAGCTATTTATAGTGAGTAAGGCGGCGGTGAGTGAGGTCGCAAGATTTTAGTGAAAAAGAGAAAGAATTGAGGAGACGCGCATGATTAAGCTAAAGCACGAAGCAGAATTGGTCACGCATGCCTTGCGCGTCGGCGCGGTGTACGCTAAAAAGAGAGGCGTTGGAAAGTTCGAGGGAACCGATTCAGCCAAGAATAAAACAACCTATTTGTATCGTCTTCTGGTACACGACAAGTTGATTCAGCCCCTGGCGAAAGGCAAGGAGAGTGAGCCGAATATGAAACATAAGCTGGCGCTGTGGATGTCTCGGCAACTGCCCCCCGATCACCCGTTATTGCAGGCGGACGACTAAAAGTCTGCGGGACACTCGCCCCGCAACCACTGTCCGGTCGAGGGGTGAGTAAATTCCAGAATCGTGGCATGTAGCATTAGTCGGGGCGCCATGCCCAATGCGGTTTCGTGGGCATACATATCACAGCCCAGAATCGGGTGACCCAATTCACGCATGTGAATACGCAGCTGATGAGTGCGACCGGTGAACGGCTTTAGCAGCAACCGCGTGCGATCGTCGAAGCGCTCCAACACCTCAAAGTGTGTCAGGGCTGATTTACCCCGTTGCTGGCAGATCATTTGTCGGGGACGGTTTTCCCAGTCACTGGCAATGGGCAGGTTCACCTCCCCTTCATCGCTAGCCAAAACGCCGTAAACAATCGCATGATAGGCCTTATTTACCTCGCGCTGCTGAAACTGTCGACTGATGTGAGCGTGAGTAGGTTTGTTCAGCGGCACCACCATAATGCCCGAGGTATCCAGATCCAGCCTGTGCACGATGCTCGCTGTCGGATAGCGCTGTTGTAGCCGGGTAATCATGCAGTCCTTGTTCAGCGGGTGGCGACCTGGAATGCTCAGCAGCAGATCAGGTTTGCGCACCAGCAATAAGTCGCTGTCCTCATAGAGGATGGTGATCTCTTCTTTGCTGTGAGGGACGAGGTAAGGCGGTGGTTGCATGGGTTTGGTCAATGGGCCTGATGTTGTGGGTCGGTGATTTGAATTGAGTTGCCTAGTCTACACCCTACCTGCGGGAGGGCTGCCTCACACTATTGGATCGGCGCCCCGAACCCCCATCCAGGCGCCCGCGAAGTCGTCGCCAGCCAGTCTGCATAAGGATGCACGCTTTTTGGCCTGTCCCAGCGGCAAATACACGAGGCATTCTCCACAACCCGACTTATTTTTAGACTGAGACAGGCCATTGCAATCCCACTATTGGTACGCCACGCAGAATTTTTGTACACTGTAGGTCTCCCAAACCGCCGAGAATAACCACGCATGAACCCTAATTTCCTGGACTTCGAACAGCCGATCGCAGAGCTGGAAGTCAAGATCGAGGAGTTGCGACTGGTCGGCTCCGACAACGAGATCAATATCAGCTCGGAAATCGACACTCTGCGGGACAAGAGCACTAAGCTCACCGAAAAAATCTACTCCAACCTTTCCGCCTGGGAAATTGTGAAAGTCGCGCGTCACCCCCAGCGTCCCTATACCCTTGACTACATACCGCGTATTTTTAACGAATTTGATGAACTGCACGGCGACCGCCACTTCGGTGATGACAAAGCGATTGTGGGCGGCATTGCCCGTATCGACGATAAGCCGGTGATGGTCATTGGTCAGGAGAAGGGTAGGGCAGTAAAAGACAAAGTGCTGCGTAATTTCGGTATGCCCAAGCCAGAAGGGTACCGCAAGGCCCTGCGGCTGATGGAGATGGCAGAGCGCTTTAAAATGCCCGTCGTCACACTTATTGACACCCCTGGCGCTTACCCCGGCATTGATTCAGAGGAACGGGGTATCAGTGAATCCATCGCCCGCAATTTGGCGGTGATGTCCCGTTTGGCAACGCCCATTATCTGTATTGTGATCGGAGAAGGCAGTTCAGGTGGGGCCCTTGGTATCGGGGTGGGCGATCACCTGGCGATGCTGCAGTATTCAACCTACTTCGTAATTTCACCTGAAGGTTGCGCCAATATTATCTGGAAAGATATTGCACATGCGCCGCAGGCGGCCGAGGCGATGGGAGTGACGTCCAAAAATCTCCAGGATTTAGGCATTGTCGATGCCACAATTCCCGAGCCCCTGGGTGGTGCACACCGGGATGTGGATATGATGGCGCAGAGAGTCAAAGAGCATATCGTCGAGCAGTTAGACAACCTGCAACAATTGCCGCTGGAAGATTTATTGAACAAGCGTTACCAGCGACTCATGTCCTACGGAACGTAAGCGGGATTGCTCCATTACGCTGATTTTAACCATTCGCTGAACGAGCTAGTTGCCGCTACTCACTGGTACGTGGGGTTTAGTGGCGGTGTGGACTCCACGGTATTGCTACACTTGCTTCATGCCTGGCGCTCGCAAAATTCTATCGCGACGCCGTTAAGTGCCATTCATGTTAACCACGGTTTGCAGACTGCAGCGCCGCTCTGGCAGCGTCACTGTGAGCAAGTGTGTCAGTCTCTGGGTCTTCCTCTTCTCACGCGAATCGTGGATGTTGGCAGCGCCGGTAGCGGTGAGGCCGCAGCGCGGGAAGTTCGCTATCGGGCATTCGAGGAGCAACTGCAACCGGGCGCCGTTCTTTTTCTGGCGCATCACCTGGATGATCAGGTAGAAACATTTTTTCTGCGACTAATGCGTGGCGCTGGAGTGGAAGGGTTGGCTGGCATGCCGGGTACACGAGCCCTGGGGGCGGGCACACTCGTGCGCCCCCTGCTTCACTGCACGCGTAGCGAGATCGAGGAGTACGCTGCGCGGCACGACCTGGGCTCGGTGCAAGACTCGTCAAACAGCGACATCACCATGGATCGCAATTTTCTGCGCGCTCAGATGTTGCCGCTGCTGGGCACTCGCTGGCCGGCTTATCGTCAATCTATTGCCCGCGCCAGTGAGCATATGGCCGTTGCTGCGGGGGTCCTTGCTGACGGATTGGGAGTTCCACAGACTGTGTGCAGTGCGATGGGAGACAAGGGCCTGCGGGCACAGGAGTTGATCACAGCACAAGAGGCCGTCGCCGCTATCCGATTGCGGGCGTGGTTGCGGTTGTCTGGCTGTCGAGCTCCGGATCAGGCGGCACTCGCAGAGTTTTTGCGTCAGCTGCGTTCGTCAGCGGCAGATGCTAATCCTCAGTTGGTCTGCGGTGATTACGTTCTGCAACACTATGGTGAAGGCGTCTATCGGGTTCCGGTATTTGATGAGCCTCCTCCAGTGGAAGATCTGGTGCTGGCCACGGGCGAGCGCAGGGTAGTGCCGGGCGTGGGTATCGTGAGCCTTCTGCCTGCCGTCGGTGCTGGCCTGAGATTAGGGTCCGACGATCTGCTTACGCTGCACTGGCGTCGTGGAGGCGAGCGTTGCCATTTACCCGGCCGGGTTGGCAGTTCCAGTGTGAAGAGACTGCTGCAAGAGCATACTGTCCCACCCTGGTGGCGAAATCGGCTTCCCTTGCTGAGCCTGAAGGGCGAACTTCTGGCTATTGGGGATATAGCCCAGTGTAAATCCGATCGTTGGTGTCAGTCGGCACCTGCGGGCGAAAACTTGTGGTCCCTGCGCTGGGAGCGGGTCTTTCACCCCTCTTGTGATTGAGCTGGCGCTGCCTTTCTGGTAACCTGATGTCCCATCTTTTTGCAGGATCTGATCCGTTCAGCACTGCGCCATGTCAGCGCCGGATCCAGAGATTGCAGGCCCAAAACAATAGCATAAGTATAGGCTTTTCATGACGCGTTACGTCTTTGTCACAGGTGGTGTGGTTTCGTCTCTTGGCAAAGGTATCGCGGCCGCTTCACTGGCGGCCGTGCTCGAGGCCAGAGGAATTAAGGTTACCCTTCTCAAGCTCGACCCTTATATTAACGTCGATCCTGGAACCATGAGCCCCTTTCAACACGGGGAGGTGTTTGTTACTGAAGACGGCGCCGAAACAGACCTGGATCTGGGGCACTACGAGCGCTTTTCCAATACCACCATGAAGCGCACCAACAACTTTACCACCGGCCGTGTCTACAACGCAGTGCTGCGCAAGGAGCGCCGTGGAGACTATCTGGGTGGCACCGTGCAGGTGATTCCCCACATCACGGATGAAATCAAACGCCGGGTGGTGCTCGGAGCGGGTGACGCAGACGTTGCAGTCGTTGAGATTGGCGGCACGGTGGGCGACATTGAGGGCCTGCCTTTTCTTGAGGCGACGCGACAACTCAAGGTTGAGTTGGGGGCAAGCCGCGCCCTGTTAATGCACCTCACGCTGGTGCCCTACATCGCCACTGCCGGCGAGATAAAGACCAAACCCACACAGCATTCAGTGAAGGAACTGCGTTCCATCGGTTTGCAGCCGGACATCCTGCTGTGCCGGTGCTCTGTGGATATCGACGAAGGCGCACGCAAGAAAATCTCCCTGTTCACCAACGTGGAGGAGCGGGCCGTTATTCCGCTGCTGGATGTGGATTCCATCTACAAAATTCCGGGTATGCTGCGCGATTTTGGTCTGGATGATTTCGTGGTGGAGCGTTTCGGAATGGAATGCAAGAGCGCGGCTGACTTGTCCGAGTGGGAAGATGTTGTAGAGCGAGAGTTTGCCAGCGCTCGCGGTCACGTGCGCATTGCCATGGTAGGCAAGTACGTGGACCTGCAGGACGCCTACAAATCCCTTAATGAGGCCCTGGCTCATGCTGGGCTACAGACTTTAACGGATGTAAAAATTGAACATATTGACGCTGAGGAGATTGAGCGCAATGGCACGGAGGCCCTCAAGGGTGTCGATGCTATTCTCGTTCCCGGCGGATTCGGTGACCGTGGTGTTGAAGGCAAGATTATAGCGGTGCGCTATGCGCGGGAGAACAGCATTCCTTTTCTGGGAATTTGTCTGGGTATGCACGTCGCCCTGGTGGAGTATGCGCGCAATGTCGTTGGTCTGGAGGGAGCAGACTCAACGGAAATGAATTTGTCCACGCAGCACCCCATTGTGGCGCTGATCACACAGTGGATGAATGCCGATGGCAGTTCGGTGCAGCGGGATGAGGCCTCTGACAAAGGGGGAACCATGCGTCTGGGCGCCCAGCCCTGCCATCTGGAGGACAATAGCAAAGTGCGAGAGGTCTATGGCGAAGACACTATTTCCGAGCGCCATCGTCACCGCTACGAGGTAAACAACAATTATCTTAGCCAGTTGCAGGAAGCGGGAATGCGGGTCGCCGGGTGGTCGGAGGATCGCTCTTTAGTAGAAATAATTGAGTTGCCTGAGCACCCCTGGTTCATCGCGTGTCAGTTTCACCCGGAATTCACGTCCAGGCCGCGTGGCGGGCATCCACTTTTCACCAGTTATATCGAAGCCGCTATCGCGCATTCCCGGGCGTAGACCGGTGACCGTTTGCGCTGAGACTCAGAGTACAAGGCCTTGACTGATCAGACTGTTTCCGTAGGTGATTTGCAAATAAATAATGCCGCCCCGTTTGTGTTGCTCGGTGGTGTCAATGTCGTGGAAAGTCGCGAGTTTGCGCTGCGAGTGGCGGAGCACTATGTCGATGTCTGTCGCCGCCTGGACATACCGTATGTATTTAAGGCCTCTTTCGATAAAGCTAACCGCTCCTCTATCCACTCCTTTCGTGGGCCGGGCCTCGACGAGGGGTTGTCTATTCTGGCGGCGGTGAAGGCAGCATTTGATGTTCCGATCATTACCGATGTGCACACGCCGGAACAGGCCGCACCTACCTCTGAGGTGTGCGATATTATCCAGCTTCCCGCATTCCTCGCCAGGCAGACGGATCTGGTGGCTGCGATGGCCGCAACCGGCGCCGTGATCAATATCAAAAAGCCGCAGTTTCTGAGCCCGTCCCAGATGGGCAACATCGTGGAGAAATTCGCAGAGTGCGGCAATACGCGCGTAATGTTGTGCGAGCGCGGCAGCAGCTTTGGCTACGACAACCTGGTGGTGGATACGCTCGGTTTTGGGGTGATGAAACGCACCTGCGGGAACGCCCCTATCATTTTTGACGTTACCCATGCTCTGCAGTGTCGGGATGCGGGAGGGTTGGCTTCCGGCGGTCGCCGTTCGCAGGTAGGTGAGCTTGCGCGCGCTGGTATGGCGGTGGGTCTGGCGGGACTATTCCTGGAAGCCCACCCGGAACCGGACAAAGCACTCTGCGATGGCCCCAGTGCATTGCCTCTGGCGCAATTGGAACCCTTTCTGGCTCAGGTGAAGGCGGTTGATGACCTGGTAAAGTCCTTGCCCCCCCTGCAAATCGATTAGCATTTACGGAGTTTGACTACATGACGAATATCACCAATGTGCAGGCCTTTGAGGTCATGGATTCGCGCGGTAATCCGACCGTGATGGCCGAAGTGACCCTTCAGTCCGGCGAAGTCGGTTCTGCCTATGCACCCTCCGGCGCATCGACCGGCTCCCGCGAAGCGCTGGAACTTCGCGATGGTGATAAGGGGCGCTACCTGGGCAAAGGTGTGCTGAAAGCCGTCGGTCACGTCAATGGCCCTATCAAAGATTTGTTGTTGGGACGTGCCGCTGAAGGTCAGCGCGAACTGGACGCAGCCATGATCGAGGCAGACGGCACTGAGAACAAGGCAACGTTTGGCGCCAACGCGATTCTTGCCGTATCACTGGCGGCCGCAAAGGCAGCCGCCAAGTCCAAACGTGTTCCTCTGTATCAACACATCGGCGAATTAAATGGCAGCACCGAGTTCAGTATGCCCGTGCCGATGATGAATATCCTCAACGGTGGTGAGCACGCAGATAATAACGTGGATATCCAGGAGTTTATGGTGCAGCCGGTTGGGGCAAGCAGTTTTGCCGAGGGCCTGCGCGCCGGAGCAGAGATTTTTCACTGTCTCAAAGGGGTGTTGTCGGCACAAGGCCTCAGCACGGCCGTAGGTGATGAGGGCGGCTTTGCGCCTAATTTGCCGTCCAACGAAGCGGCCCTTGAGGCCATTGCCGACGCGGTGAACAAGGCTGGCTACAAATTGGGTACGGACATCACCCTGGCTCTGGATTGTGCGGCCTCAGAATTTTATAAGGATGGTATTTACGATCTTGCCGGTGAGGGCAAGCAGTTTAGTAGCGAAGCCTTCGCCGACTACCTCGCTGATCTTGCGAATGGTCATCCGATTATCTCCATCGAAGACGGTCTGGACGAGTCGGACTGGGATGGCTGGAAACTCCTCACCGATAAGATTGGTGACAAGGTGCAGTTAGTGGGAGATGACCTGTTTGTTACCAATACAAAAATCCTCCAGGAGGGTATCGACAAAGGGGTGGCGAACTCGATTCTGATTAAATTCAACCAGATTGGCAGCCTGTCTGAAACACTCGATGCCATTGCAATGGCCAAAGCGGCTGGTTATACCGTGGTGATTTCGCATCGCAGCGGTGAGACTGAGGACACGACCATCTCTGATCTGGCGGTGGCCACAGCAGCGGGACAAATTAAAACGGGCTCGCTGTGCCGATCGGATCGTGTGGCCAAGTACAACCGTCTGCTGCGCATCGAAGCAGAACTTGCTGGCCGCGCGCCTTACCGCGGACTGGCCGAATTCTCCCGTCAGTGAGCATCTAGTTAATGCGCTGGCTCCTGGTCACTCTGCTATTGCTCTTGGGTGTATTGCAATACCGTTTGTGGATAGCCGATGGCAGCCTGGCTGAGCAACGTCGTCTTGAGATACGGGCTGAGGAACAGAGCCGTATTAACAGTGACCTGAAAGCACGCAACGCGGTTTTGGAACGGGAAGTGCTTGAGTTGCAAGAAGGCGGCAATAAGGGAGTGGAACAGCGCGCACGGGAGCAACTGGGGCTGGTCCGGGAGGGCGAAACCTTTTACCAGACAGTAGACAGACCTGAAACGGACTCGCCATGAGCCGCAACGAAGCGCGGTGCTGGGCGATAACACCTGCTGCTGGAACGGGCAGTCGCATGGGTGGTGATCTGCCCAAACAATATTTGGAGACTGCAGGCGCAACACTACTAGAGCACAGTTTGCGTGCTCTACTGGGATGCGAACAGCTCACGGCCGTGGTAGTGCCATTGCATCCCAATGATAGCCGGGCAGCGCAGTTGCCAATTTTTGCGGATCCGCGCATACGAACCGTTACCGGCGCCGAGGAGCGCAGCGGTTCGGTGCTGGCAGGGCTGGATGCTCTGGCAATAGAGGCGGCACCACAAGATTGGGTGCTGGTGCACGACGCGGCGCGTCCCTGCGTGCAGACCGAGGACATACTGCGGTTGATTGCAGCGGTGACTGACAGTGGCAGCGGCGGAATTCTTGCAGAGCCCATCGTGGATACCGTCAAGCAGGCGACAGCAGATGCACTGGTGGAGCTGACCCTGGACCGTACTCTTTTATGGCGCGCTCAGACACCGCAAATGTTTCGACTAGTGGAATTACGAGAGGCGCTGACGAGTGCGCAATCACTGAATGTTGCGGTGACGGATGAGGCTTCAGCCATGGAGTTGGCCGGGTATCCTGTGCACTTGGTTGCCGGCTCGACTTCCAACTTAAAGGTCACGGTGCCTGCGGATCTAGCGCTCGCGGCCTGGTATTTGCAAGCGCGAACGGGGAGTGAATGAGGGTGATAAATAATACTCGGAGCTGGCCGTGATACGTATAGGACATGGCTACGATGTGCACCGCCTCGGCGCTGGCGAAAAACTGATAATCGGGGGTGTACAAATCCCGCACGACCGTGGGCTTATTGCGCATTCTGATGGGGACGTATTAATTCATGCAATTTGTGACGCACTTCTGGGGGCGCTTGCGCAGGGGGACATTGGCGAGCATTTTCCAGACACGGATCCGGCAAATGCGGATATCGACAGCCGCCTTCTACTGCGCCATGTGATGCAGCTGGTACAAGAGGCGGGTTGGGAGCTGGGAAACGTGGATGCGACCTTGATTGCACAAGCGCCAAAAATGGTGCCCCATATCACAGCAATGCGTGAGAACCTCGCGGCAGATATGTGCAGCGCTCTGACGCAGGTGAATGTGAAGGCCACAACCACAGAGGCCCTGGGCTTTGCTGGCCGTGAGGAGGGTATTGCAGCCCATGCGGTGGTGCTGTTACAAACTGCTCCCGAATGACATCGAGGCCGCCCCGGGCATGGGGCTCCCCCATCGCTAGTGGCGTGATTCGTTGCCATCCCGAAGATTTTGAAGTCAGTGAGCAGTTGGGGTTTGAACTGTCCGGCGCAGGTGAGCATGTATTCCTGCATTTGCAGAAACGTCAGCTCAATAGTATGGACTTGATGCAAAGAGTGGCGCAGCTCAGTGGTACTTCGCAACGTGACATAGGTATGAGCGGCCTAAAAGATCGCAACGCAGTCACCCGACAATGGTTTAGCGTTGGCATGGCCGGGAGACTGGAGCCCGACTGGCAAGCTCTTGAGGGTGCTGGCGATGTGCAGGTTCTGGCGGTAGGGCGTCATCTGCGCAAACTCCGGCGCGGCGTGCATCGTGGCAATCAGTTCACGCTCCTGTTGCGTGAACTGAGGGGAGATCGAGGGGCGCTCGAACAGCGGTTGCTAAAGTTGCGTGCAGAGGGCGTGCCTAATTATTTCGGTGAACAACGCTTTGGTCGGGGCGGCTCAACACTTGAGCAGGCGATGCGATGGATGCATGGCGGGCGCCGGGTGTCACGCAACCAGCGTAGCCTCTACTTCTCGGCGTTGCGTGCGCACGTCTTCAATCGGTTGCTAGCGCAACGGGTCGAGAGTGAAACCTGGAGTGAGGTACTTCCCGGTGATGCCTGTATGTTGCATGGCACTCGTAGTTTTTTCACCTGTGAGGAGCCGACTGAGGAGATTCAGGAACGAGCAAAACGCGGTGACGTACATCCCGGTGTGCCTTTGTGGGGTCTGGCGCCGGGGGGCGTGGATTTAGAGGCTGCTGGAACCTGCAAAGACACTGTGGAGCAATGTCGCGAGGTTTGCGATTTTTTGGAGGCATCTGCGCTGGATCTTGCCTGGCGGCCTGCGCGGATGATGCCAGATGACTTTTCCTGGCGCTTTTGTGATGATGACAAGCTGCAATTGAATTTCACCTTGGGTGCTGGCAGTTACGCCACTGCACTGCTGGCGGAGCTTGTGCAGTACAAAGAGGGGCATAGAGAGAGTGGTATCGGTAGTGAACAGGGTTGATCTCAACGGCATCGGCATGACTTCCCAGCGCACACGGCAGCGCTTGATACAAAGACTGGTCGATCAAGGTATCGACAATGCGGCAGTGTTGGATGTCATTCGTACGACGCCGCGACATCTGTTTCTGGATGAAGCCATGGCGCATCGCGCCTATGAGGATGTGGCCCTGCCGATAGGGTTTCAGCAAACCTTGTCCCAGCCTTATGTGGTCGCCAGGATGACGGAATTGTTATTAGCCGCCGGACCGCTCAAAAGGGTGCTGGAAATTGGCACGGGCTCGGGTTATCAGACCGCAATTCTGGCGCAACTGGTCGATGAGGTTTACAGCGTAGAGCGTATCAAGCAGTTGCAGCAGAAGGCACGCCAGCGGATGCGGCAATTGAAGTTGCGCAATATTCATATGAGTCATGCCGATGGTGGTATGGGCTGGGAAGAGAGTGGCCCCTTTGATGGCATCCTTGTCACTGCCGCCCCGGAGCGCATTCCGGAGGAGTTGTTGTTGCAATTGGCTCTCGGTGGTCGAATGGTGATTCCGGTGGGGGGCGATGTTCAGCACCTGCAGGTGGTGACCCGTACACATGAAGGTTACGAGACGGAAATTGTAGAAGCGGTATTTTTTGTGCCACTGCGATCCGGCAAAGAGAGGTAACGGCCTTGTCATTTTTTGGTGTATTTTTCCGTGGGATGCTGATGGGTGCAGCGGATATCGTACCGGGGGTGTCCGGAGGGACGATTGCATTTATCACCGGTATTTATGACACCCTGATCGACAGTATTCGGTCAGTTGATGTCGCCTTTTTATCCAAACTCGTTAAGCGTGATGCCGCCGGCGCCTGGACGCATATCAATGGCGGTTTTCTGCTGACCCTTTTTCTGGGAATTGCCACCAGTATCTTTTCTCTCGCGCAAGTTGTCTCCTGGTTGTTAGAGAATCATCCGGTGCCGCTTTGGGCATTCTTCTTTGGTTTGATTCTCGCCTCCGCCGGGGTACTGCTTGTGCAGGTACATCGCTGGACCGCTGCCACGATACTAAATCTGATTGTGGGCATCTTGGTGGCCGTTTTCATTGCACTGTCGCCGGTCCTGAGTGTCGATATGGGCCTTGCTGGAGTGTTCCTGGCGGGGTTTCTTGCCATCTGCGCGATGATTTTGCCCGGGATATCTGGCAGCTTTATTCTGGTGCTGTTGGGCATGTACAGCACCGTATTGATGGCCATCAAATCCCTGGATGTGCCTTTTATTCTGGTGTTTGTTCTTGGTGCTGGTGCCGGACTGCTGTGTTTTTCCCGTCTGCTGCACTGGTTGTTGCATCGATTTCATCAGGCAACAATGGCATTGTTGACGGGTTTTCTGTTTGGTTCCCTGACGGCGGTATGGCCTTGGAAGCGTGCGCTAGCATGGACCGAGGGGAGTCACGGCCAGTTAAAGCCCGCCCAACAGTTGCCAGTGTCGCCCACGGACTACCAGATCTACACCGGTCAGGAGCCGCAGCTGTGGTTCTGCGTGGCGCTGATGATAATGGGTTTTGCTGTTGTCTGGGTAATTCATGCCCGATGGGGCAGTACTTCGGGTAAATAGTGTCCCCACGCATTGAGGAAAGCTTGTGCTAGCAAGGTTAGGGTTGAGCCTCGTGATCTGCGGCCTGCTCGCATGTGGTGGAAATTCGCGCGCCCCGGTGGAAGACCGGGTTGAGCGCTCGCAGTCATCTTTTCATCGCGCTTCTGCCTCCGCCTACCGTGTACAAGGTGGTGATACGCTGTATTCCATTGCCTTTCGCTACGGTCTGGACTACCGCAAGGTGGCGGCCGCGAACAAGATTCCGGCGCCCTACACCATATTTCCCGGACAGCAGATTTATTTAAATGAGGCTGCGGTTCCTAAAACTGCGGTTCCCAAGACCGCCGCGCCCCCCAAAGTGGCAACGTCCTCGTCCAAAGCGGCGAAACCCACGGTCACTGCCTCGGCGTCCAGGCCGGTACCGGCGAAAAAACCACCCGCAACAGTTACCCGTTCGCGCGCCGGAACTGCCCCATACAAAGGCGGGAAGGTTAATAGCTGGCGCTGGCCAACATCAGGCCCGGTGACGCGAAAATACTCGTCCAGTGTGCACAAAGGCATAGATATTGCGGGCTCCAGGGGCGATACGGTCGTGGCTGTGGCTGATGGTAAAGTCGTTTACGCGGGGGTTGGGATTGTTGGGTTTGGTGAACTATTGATCATTAAGCATAACGAGGTTTACCTCAGTGCTTATGGCCATAACGACAGCCTGTTGGTGGCTGAAGGCGAGACCGTCCGGGCTGGTCAGACCATTGCCGGGAAGGGCAGTTCCGGCACAGATACGGTCAAATTGCACTTCGAGATTCGTAAGGAGGGCAAACCCATTGACCCGCAAAGGTTATTGCCGCGACGGTAGTTCAGCGAGATTTAGGACACTATTGGGGGTGTTGAGGACGTTAAATAGCAACAATCATCAAATAAAATACGAAGTCTGCCGCTGTTTGCATTTGGCAGTACACTTGGGGTAATCTGGCCGACCGGGCAAGAATTACTCTGAATAATCGTAAAAAAAAAGAGTGGGATAAAGCCATGGATGTGGATCCAACAACCACAGATTCGAAATCAAGCGCAGCCAACAGGCGGCCGGTGGTTGCCAGTAAAACCGTTTCTGATAGCGCCTCCCCTGAGACTCCCATGCGCAACGGACAGCGCAAAACGCCATCAGCGAAACAGCAACAGGCATCTGTCGGTAAAGGGTCTGAATCGGCAACGAATGACACCGATGTAGATTTCGACATCGCCAAAAGCAATACAGCACACAAAATTGAAAAAAACCTGGATGCAACCCAGCTGTATCTCAACGAGATCGGCTTCTCTCCTCTGTTAAGTGCCGACGAAGAAAAGTACTACGCCAGGCAGGCACGAAGCGGTGATGAGTCGGGACGCAAACGTATGATTGAGAGCAATCTGAGGCTGGTGGTTAAGATTTCTCGTCGCTATATCAATCGTGGGCTTACATTGTTGGATCTTATCGAAGAGGGCAACCTTGGATTGATTCGAGCTGTTGAAAAATTCGATCCAGATCTTGGTTTTCGATTTTCAACCTACGCAACCTGGTGGATACGCCAGACGATAGAACGTGCGATCATGAATCAGACACGCACGATTCGACTGCCAATTCACGTGGTAAAAGAACTTAATGTTTATCTGCGTGCTGCACGGGAACTCACACAGAAACTAGATCATGAACCCACCGCCGAAGATATCGCGGAAATGCTGGATAGACCAGCTTCCGATGTTAAACGCATGTTAAGACTTAACGAACGCGTTGTATCGATGGATACGCCTGTTGGTCCAGACTCAGATAACTCCATGGTCGACATGATTCCCGATGTCCACGTCTGCGACCCCTCGCAGTTGTTGCAGGATATCGATATCAAAGACAACATTTCCGTCTGGCTGGAAGAGCTTTCCGACAAGCAGCGCGAGGTGGTTTCTCGTCGCTTTGGGCTGCGGGGTTATGAGACCAGTACACTGGAAGAAGTGGGGCGTGAGATCGGACTGACTCGAGAGCGGGTGCGGCAGATTCAGGTTGAGGCGCTCAAGCGATTGCGTACTATTATGGAGACTCAGGGACTCAGCGGCGAGTCGCTGTTCAGCTAGCATTTTTTTATCTTTGAATTTCTTTTGGGTTCAGCTTTTGCATCCCAAGTCGCCGTTCTGGGCATGGCTACTGTGCGCTGAACACCCCAACATTACCCGATAAGCCGTGTAGAGCCTCTCCCTCGAGCCTTCCACGGTCCAGCAATAGCAATTGCAGGTCAACGGTTTCTATCGTGAAGCGCAGAATTGCGCATCTGGGCGACCGAATCCAAGAAATCAAACCAAGTGATTTACATAAATAATATGTTGCTAGTAAATAGTGCATATCAGAGCCAGACGGTTATGCTGTGAGCCCCGAAAACACAGGGACTGCAAGCGATGACGACTGATATTCAAAGACAACTGGATTTGCCTGATCTCAACCAGGTGGGTTTTGTAGTACGTGACCTGGAGCAGGCGCTGGCCTTGTACGAACCTCTGTTTGGGCCCTTTTCGATGATGGACCCGGGTCCAATGACCTATGACTACCGGGGTCAGCAGGAGGAGTGCACGATGCGCCTCGCCTTTGGTAAAAGCGGCGATGTGGAGATCGAATTGATCGAGTGGGTAGCGGGAGGTTGCCCACACAAGGAATTTCTGGACGCTGGTCGAGAGGGTATGCATCACTTACGATTTATTGTGCCTGACTTAGCTAGTGCGGTCGCCTCGGCTGAGGCGCTGGGCTATGAGTCAATCTGGAGAAAGCGTTACGGCGAGGGTTTAGCGGTCGCCTATTTGGAACGCTCGGGTGATCCGTTGGTGATCGAGTTTTTCGAGAATCATCATGGCTGAACAAAGTACCTCCGACTTGCGTTTAGTGATGGCCACTCGCGCAGTAGTGCGTGGCGAAGGCGCAAAAAGTAAGTTGCGGCTATTCTACGGCGTGTTCTTTTAAGCCTCGAGTCAGGCGAAAAAAACCCGCCGTGTTACCAGGGCAGGATCTTTGATCGGAGCGTCCTGTTAACGCTCCAGTAGTGCCAGCTTATTCGGTTTACCTTCCCACTCTTTAGCGTCGGGTGGGCTATCCTTCATTTCAGTGATGCAGGGCCAAATCTCGGCCAGCTCCGCATTCAGCTCCAGGAACACCGCCTGATCCTCGGGTAATTCGTCCTCCGAAAATATCGCATCCACGGGGCACTCGGGTTCACACAGGGCGCAGTCAATGCATTCATCCGGGTGGATGACCAGGAAATTCGGTCCCTCATAGAAGCAGTCAACGGGGCAGACCTCAACACAGTCTGTGTGCTTGCACTTGATGCAATCCTCTCCAACAACAAATGTCATTACTAAAGCGCCTCTAAAATGGTCATATCTTAACTAAGGGGCGTTAGTTTACCTGCTGGAAGTCCAGAAAAGAAGCTCTGTTCGGCGGATATTGCCAGGCTCTGTGAGGGCTGTCACAAACCCCGGTGGGTAAGATTTGGGTGTTGAGGCATTGTCGAGTTCTAATCCAGAAGCGACTTCAATTCATACAGTTTTTCCAAGGCCTGGCGGGGGCTGAGGTCATCCAGTTCCATGGCTTTGAGCAATTCCAGAGACGGATGCGGTTGGGCGAGGCTGAACAGGTCGTTCTGTGCAGAGAGGTCCGCTGCGGCGTTGTCAGAAGAGGCCTGGCCGGGCACTGTGAGTTCAAGTTCGCGCAGTTTTTCCTGGGCCGCTTTTAACACCGGGCCGGGTATGCCCGCCAGCTTTGCCACCTGCAATCCGAAGCTGCGATTGGCTGGCCCCTCCTGAATATTGTGCAGGAACACAACATGATCCTGATGCTCAGTGGCGTCCAGGTGCACGTTTGCCATTGTGGGGCATAGCTCGGGCAGGCTGGTCAGCTCAAAATAATGGGTGGAAAAGAGTGTAAACGCCTTGACCGAGTGCGCCAGTTGCACCGCACAGGCCCAGGCGAGACTAAGGCCGTCAAAGGTACTCGTGCCGCGGCCCACTTCATCCATTAGCACGAGGCTGCGAGGGCTGGCGTTGTGCAGAATATTCGCGGTTTCAGTCATTTCGACCATAAAGGTTGAACGACCACCGGCCAGATCATCGGAGGAACCTATGCGCGTAAAGATGCGATCGATAGGGGCCAGTTTCACAGCAGTGGCGGGTACAAAACTGCCAATATGGGCCAGCAGTGCAATGACTGCGTTCTGGCGCATGTAAGTAGACTTGCCCCCCATGTTCGGGCCTGTAATGAGGAGCATGCGCCGCTGTTCATTGAGCAGCGTATCGTTAGCAATAAACGGCTCTTGCAACACCTGCTCTACTACCAGGTGGCGTCCAGCGACAATTTCGAAAATAGGTTCTTCACTGAACTGGGGTTGGCACAAACCGAGGTTGTCCGCCCGTTCCGCGAGATTCGCAAGTATGTCGATTTCAGCTACGGCCTCCGCGGTATCCTGCAGAGGCGGCAGCTGTTCGTTGAGCCGTTCCAGTAATTCTTGGTACAGATGTTTTTCCCGCGCTAGCGCTCGACTCTTACTGGAGAGGGCTTTGTCTTCGAACTCCTTGAGCTCGGGCGTGATGAAGCGCTCAGCATTTTTAAGTGTCTGACGTCTGATGTACTCAGTCGGCGCACGCGCAGATTGTGCCCGGCTAATTTCGATGTAATAGCCGTGTACCCGGTTGTAGCCTACTTTCAGCGTACTTATGCCGGTTGCCTGCTTTTCCCGCTTTTCAATTTCAAGCAGGAAATCGCCAGCATTAGTGTTGATTTGCCGCAGCTCATCGAGCTCCCGATCGTAGCCATCCGCGATGACGCCGCCATCGCGGATGAGGACCGGTGGGTTCTCTAGAATCGCGCTGTTCAATAAATCGCAGAGGCTGGGGTAATCACCAGTCAGTGTGCTGAGAGTAGACAGCAATAGCGAATCGAGGCTTGATAATTCTTCGCGTAGCTGTGGTAGCGCTTGTAGTGAGCTGAGCAATCGCGTTAGGTCCCGCGGCCGCGCAGAGCGCAGCGCCACGCGAGTCAATATTCTTTCCATGTCTCCAATGGGTTTAAGGGTATTGCGCAGTGCTTCATACGCGTAGTTATTGCACAAAGCAGATATTGCTTCATGGCGCGCCCGCAATTTTGCTACATCGGTGAGCGGTCGGTGTAACCAACGCCTGAGCAACCGACTGCCCATAGCCGTCACACTCCGGTCCATTACCGACAGTAGTGTATTGCTGTCGCCACCGACCATGTTGACATCTATCTCGAGGTTTCTTCGCGTAGCCGCATCGAGTATGACGCTGTCGGCTCGACTTTCCTGCTGTATGGATCGAATATGCGGCAGATTTCCGCGTTGCGTATCTTTTACATACTGCAGCAAGCATCCTGCGGCACTGAGTGCGAGGTCGAGGTTCTCGCAGCCGAAGCCCTGCAAATCATGTGTTTGGAACTGGGCATTTAAGGCACGATGCGCACTCTGTAGATCAAACTCCCAGGCAGGTTGGCTGCGCGCGCCGCGACGCTGGGTAATCTCTGGGTGGGAGATAGTTTCATTGTAGAGAGTCTCTGCAGGATCCAGGCGTTGCAATTCACCCGTCAGGGCTTCCTCGCCTGATATTTCCAAGACACGGAATCGCCCTGTGCTTAGGTCAAGGTAGGCGATACCGTATTTTTCCTGATGCTGGGAAATGGCCAGGAGTAGGTTGTCGACTTTATCATCCAGCAGAGCTTCATCAGACAGGGTGCCCGGGGTAAGAACTCTCACTACCTGACGATCGACCGGCCCTTTGCTTGTCGCCGGGTCGCCGATTTGTTCAGCGATGGCTACCGAGACGCCCGCTTTCACTAGTCGAGCAAGATAGCCTTCCGCGGCGTGGTAGGGAACACCGCACATGGGGATGGGTTCGCCAGCAGACTTGCCTCTGGCGGTGAGGGTAATATCCAACAGCTCCGCCGCTCGTTTGGCGTCATCAAAGAACAGCTCATAGAAATCACCCATGCGATAGAACACCAGGTCTTTCGGGTGTTTCGCTTTGATGCCCAAAAATTGCTGCATCATTGGAGTGTGGGTAACTTCTTGATTCAAAGGGAAAATATCTTCAAATATTAGTGGCTAGAGGCGTGCTTTGAGGCGGTATGATAAGGGATTCAGCCCTCAACAACACGGTTTCTGAGACAATTTTGTGGCTAGAACGTGAGCGGAGATTCTCTTAGGGACTTCTGACCTCACTTGCCAGGCAGTATGACATTGCATTTTAGTTCAGTTCAGGTGATCGCTTATGCGTGTTAGCGCCTATTAAGGGATAGCAAACTTCGCCTATTTTGTTTGTAGAAAGACTTGATCGCTAATACCGTGTCCACCTGTTGGTGTCAGTTGACCTTGAACGTGACTGAATGCCCGCTAATCTTTGGCAAAACTATTTCCAAGCTTCGAGTGAACAGTGGCCTTGGATATGCCGAGAATCTGACCAGCGAAATGGATGGCTTCAGCTTCACGAAGGTCCAGATCATCATCGACCTCTGCCAGTTCCAGCACCATGTTAAAGACTTCGTCTTTCTCAGCCGGGGATAAGCCGTCGCTAATCTCTCGCAACGTTTGCGCGACCTTAGTGTCGCTGGCCAGAAACATGATTGCACCGGAAAGACGCCCCAGCGCCACAGCGTTATGTGTTTCTAATCTGGAGGATAGTAATTCGATCATTTTCCCACTTTCCAGGTGCGATATTTGCCCGTCACCCTTGGCAACAAAAATCAATAGTGTGGAGATTAAGAAGCCAGCGTCGTAGGAGTCGGTGGTATTTCCTTCCTCGAAAATTAACTGCGCGCCATCAAAGCGCGCTTTTTCCGCCAACTTAACCATTCATGTCACCTCAGTTGTTGCATGCGCGCCTAAAAAATTGGTCTGCGCTTTGTTTTAGATATGCCGTTGTCAGTCGCCGCTATGAGACGCTACTAAACGCCCTAAGGACAGCGCAGCAAAAATCATGCCAGCCTAGTACTCATGCGGGGTTTTAGGGGGTTGATTCACTCAGTTGTAAAGAATCGTGACAGTGACGCCCATCGGCAACCGGCAAAGCGTCTCCCGGGGCGTTAGTGATTCTAATCATTGAAAATTGCGGGTCCCAGGCAGTTCAGATGAATGAGGCTACGGGTTTTTTGCAGCGGTTCGTCGAGGAAAAGGCCGGCGCCGTGAATCGCGCCTGCATTGTAAATCAGCGGGCCGATGTCGATTCCCTCAGTGACGTTTTCCAGTTGTTCCTCCAGGTCAGCAGCCGCCAGGTCCATCGTATGGGTGCGCACCTCAACTGAAAAATCTCGGTACAGTTGTTCCTGGGCTGCCAGCAAAGGTTCCAGGCGCCTGGCGAGGAGCATAAGATTTAGCCTTGCCTCGGCCAACTGCCCGGCAAAACACAGGCCAATGCCCTCCGAGCCGCCTGCAATAAGCGCCCAGGGTCCATATTGTTGTAAAAGAGTATTACTCATTAGTCTGCGCCCCTACATTCTCTGCTGGTGCCCTTTGTCACGCTTTTCATCGTATATACTTGCACCCAAAAGGTGAAAGGTATTCTGATTATGGCGTTGCAAGTGGTGGTATGGGGTACAGGCAATGTGGGGCGTCCGGCAATTCGCGCCGTGCTTTCGCATCGGGATTTGGAACTGGTGGGTGTGGTCGTTGCGAGCAAGGATAAGGTGGGTCGCGATGCCGGCGAGATTGCTGGAACGGGAAAAACCGGGGTCATCGCTACAGATGACTGGCGCAGTGTGCTGCAATGTGGAGCCGACGTGGTGGTCTACACCGCGACCGCCGATATTCGCCCGGAAGAAGCGATGACCGACCTGCTTGCCTGTCTCGAAGCCGGCATCAACGTGGTATCTACCGCCTTTTATGCCTTCCTCGAGCGGGGTTCGTCGCCGCCCGAGGCTTTGCAGTTAGTTGAAGACGCTTGTAAAAAATCAGGAGCCTCTCTCTTCGTTTCTGGAATCGATCCGGGTTGGGTGATGGATATGCTCCCTATTGTGTTGAGTGGCGCAGTCTCCGGTATTCGCGAACTGCGCGTACGGGAAATTTTCAACTATGCCCTGTACGATCAGCCACAGGTAGTGCGTGAAGTCATCGGGTTCGGGGGCTCTATGGATGAATTGCCGCTTATGTTGCACGACTTTGCCATAGAGATGGTCTGGGCGCCGATGATTCGTCTGGTGGGGAAAGGTATGGGCAAGCCAGTGGAGCGGGTGGAAGTGAGTGTTGAGCGTTTGCCTTTGGAGCGCACAATAGAGGTTCCCGGTATGGGAACTTTTGAAAAGGGTACTCAGGGCGCATTCCGTTTCGAGGTGCTGGGATACCACGGGGATATTCCTTTTTATGCGCTCGAACATGTCACCAGAATCGATGAGCAATGCGCGCCCGACTGGCCCTACCCACCGCAGGGCAGTGGTTGCCACCAGGTAATTATCAGCGGAGACCCGGACCTGCACGTGACGGTACATGCTGAAGATCACCATGAGCCAGGTGCCGCCGGCGGAGGTAATGCGAGCGCTGCTAACTGGGTGGTGAACGCCATTCCCGGGGTGTGCGCTGCCAAACCAGGTGTTGTGACGGTGTTAGATTTGCCGCCTATCAGTGGAGGTGCGCAACTCAAAAATGGCTAACCAAAAAACGCAAGGAGAGGACGCGGTTGAATCGGCCGAAGACGTTGTCGATCCTATTGAGGATGCGCGCGGTTCATTTGAACGGGCGGCTGACAGGGATGGAAAAACATCGCGTAGAAAACTAACTGCTGGTGCGCGGTTGGCCAAATTGATGGGAATACAGGCCCTGATCGGGGTGCTGGCCCTGTCACTGTTTGCCGCTGCTGATAGTTGGAGCAGTGTCACTGGCTTGGGTCTCGCTGGCGGGCTTTGTGTCATTACCGGCATCGTTGCGGGCATTACGCTAACAACATTGGTACACGAGTGGTTTCATTTTTTGGGCGCGCGCTTCAGTAATGCAAGCTATGACATTCCCACTCGTATGGGTCTTTTTCTCTACGATTGGAATTACTCTCAAAACAGCGTACGTCAGTTTTTTATTATGAGCATCGCCGGAAGTGTTGGTGGCGCATTGGCAGTTCTCTTTCTGTTAAATGCAGTGCCAGCAGATAGCTGGGGGAGGGCCGCTTTACAGGGAGCGGCCATTGGCAGCTTCGCGTTTGCTGCCAGCGTGGAATGGCCGGTACTGTGGCGCACTCGTATCAGTAGGGAACCTCTGGCGGAGCTTTCGAAGATTGATCAAGGCGTATTGTCACGTAGTTTTATCATCGCGATAGTGACCGGTCTGGTCATCACGCTGATGCTGGTACCTTGAGTACTGACGGTAACTGCAGCAGGCAAAGACGCCTACGCCTGATGTTGGGCGCCAACGTGATTACAATGGATAACTCGGACTGGCAGTATCGCCAGCGGCAGTTCGATCGGCGGCAGCAGTAGTTGCCGGGCGAAGCTCCGTTGCGGGTCGGCACGATGAGGTGTGATGATGCTTACAGGACAGGTTAATCAGCGACGAACATGACATACCAGATCGTCCTGAACATGGCCACATCAGGTGATGAGGATTTTGCTCCTGCGGTTAAGCGGTTGCTGGAGACCGAAGATATAAA
>TARA_R110002072_G_scaffold3620_3_pt1 | contig 26429 bp, 22 predicted proteins | sample TARA_R110002072 | Tara Oceans TARA_R110002072 (sample SAMEA4397118) | marine metagenome | biome: Polar Biome; feature: [SRF] surface water layer (ENVO:00010504); material: water (ENVO:00002006), including particulate matter (ENVO:01000060) such as... | depth 5 m | reverse complement strand
TTTGGACAGTTTTAGAAAACCAAAATCTTTACAAGTTTTAGAAACCATTTTTAGTTGATGATGAAGAATTTATTTTTTGTATTTATATGTTTAATAAGTGCTATTTCTTTTGCGCAAAAAGTTAAAGTTTTAGACCAAGAAACTGGCAAAGGTGTTAAAAATGTTACGGTTTTTAATGAAGTAAATACGATTAGTTTAAGTACTGATGATAATGGTTTTATAGATATTTCATCTATTAAAGAAAATGAAATTATTTTCTTTTCTCATTTATCTTATGCTGTGTATAGAATCAAAAAATCTTTATTAGTAAATCAAGATTTTATAGTGTATTTAACCAAAGAATCTGAAGAGTTAGATGAAGTGGTGATTTCTTCTTTTAAGAAAGATGAAAAATCAAAAAGAATTGCAGAGCAGATAGCCGTTTTAAGTACGAAAGATATCCAAAAAATATCTCCACAAACATCCGCAGATTTATTGGCTGCAATTCCAGGAATAAAAGTACAAAAATCACAATTTGGAGGAGGAAGTCCTGTAATTCGTGGAATGGAATCTAACAGAGTTTTGTTGGTGGTTGATGGGGTTAGAATGAATAACGCAATTTACAGAAAAGGACATTTGCAAAACTCAATTACGTTATCACCTAATTTGTTAGATAAAACTGAAGTTATTTTTGGACCATCGTCTGTAATTTATGGAAGTGATGCTTTAGGAGGTGTGATTCATTATTATACAAAGACGCCAAAATTATCTGAAGAAACCACCGTAAAAAGCGAATTATTTTCAAGATTTTCAACCGTAAACCAGGAAGTTACTACTAGCGTTTCTGCAGAAGTAAGTTTTAATAACTGGGCTTCTTTTACAAGTATCTCATATTCAGATTTTGGTGATTTAAGAGCAGGTGAAAATAGAAATCATGGTTTTTCTGATTGGGGAAAAGTATTCTATTATTCAGAAAATGTGAATGGTAATTATGCAGAAAATCCTACACTAAATTCAGACCCTAATTTGCTAAGAAATACAGGGTATAATCAAACTGATTTCTTACAAAAATTTTATGTTCCTTTATCAAAAAATACAGATTTAAAAATCAATCTACAATACTCCACATCTTCAGATATTCAACGTTTTGATCGTTTAAATGAGCTGAAAGATGTTACAGATACTTCTTCTTTAAAGTTTGCTGAATGGTATTATGGACCTCAAAAAAGATTTTTATTATCAACGCAATTATTGATTAATCCAGATAAAAATTGGTTAGAAAGTGGTACGATTACAACTGCTTATCAAAATATACAAGAAAGCAGAATTCAACGTAAATTTGGTAATTTAGATAGATCATATAGAGAAGAAACTGTAAATATATTTAGTGTAAATGGCGATTTCTCTGTACCAATTACAGAAGATAAAACACGCATACTTTCTTATGGTTTTGAGGTTGCTTATAATGATGTAGGCTCAAATTCTTATGGAAAAACTTTAGATATTAGTAATCATGAAATTGTTGGTTTTTCGAACGATTTTAAAGTACAATCACGTTATCCAGATGGTGGAAGCAGCTTTTTAACATCTGCAGTTTATGTTGATTATAGACAAGATTTAAGTCCGAAATCTACCTTAAATACAGGAATAAGATTTACAAACACCCATAAAAATGCTACTTGGATAGATGAAACTTTTTTAGATTTTGAATCTTTAACGCTAAGTAAAAATAATTCTGCAGTTACAGCAACTTTAGGCTACGTTTATAAACCAACTAGAAATTGGCAATTAAATAGTGTTTTATCTTCGGGTTTTCGTTCTCCAAATATAGATGATATTGGAAGAGTTCGTGAAAAATCTGGAAACGTTACAATTCCAAATATTATGGTAGATCCTGAATTTGCTTACAATGCAGAAATAGGGATTTTAAAATATTTTAATAAGAGAAAATTTCGACTTGGAGCAAATATGTATTACACATTATTAGACAATTATATACAAAGAGATTTTGTGTATAATACTGATGGAAGTATAAAACAAGTTGAATTTGATGGTGAATTTGGCAATGCAGTAAATAATCAGAATAAAGGAAATGCGTATATTTTTGGATATACTTTAAATTATTTAGGGAAAATTTCTAAAACAATAAATACTGCTGGTTTTATAACGTATACAAAAGGAAGAACGTATGATACTAAAGAGCCTTTATCTTCAATTCCGCCTTTATTTGGTCAATTTGAAGTTAATTATGCAAAAGATAAAATAGAATTAGGAGCTGTTTTTAGGTTCAATAATAAAAAAGATATTACAGATTTTAACTTTACAGAAGGCATAGATAATCACGACTTAACACCAATTGTAGATGCAAATGCAACTGATGATGTAAATAAGTTTTATGGAACTCCAAGTTGGATGACTTTTGGCGTAAATGGAAGTTATAATGTAAATAAAAATCTTTCTTTACAAGCAAGATTAGATAATATTTTAGACGAACACTATATAGAATTTGCTTCTGGAGTTTCTTCTCCTGGTAGAAATCTATCAGTTTCTTTAATGGCTAATTTTTAATCAATCCATCATAAACTGTTTACTTTTTCCTTTTCCCTTCATCTGTAAAATTATCATTCAAAGCACGTTCTGTTTTTATAATACTTACAACAAGCGATAGCATTACTAAAACCATTGGTTCCCAAGTTAATTCTATCACAGAGAAATTGGCTAATAGCAAACCACCTAATAAAGAAAAACCACTATACATTAAAAATGTTTGGTTAAAAGTTGTGTTTGCAAAATCCCAAATTTGTTGGTTTTGCATTGCCTTTGGAGTTCTATATCCATAAAGTCTGTTTATTTTTTTTGGAGGAAATTTCCAAAATATAACACTAATTAAAAATAGCACACCATTTGTTGTTAACACATATATAAATGAATTCATTGTATCGATTTTATAATTTTTAATACTTAATACTACCAACTGAAGACTAAAAAACTGCCTACTTTTTTATGGGTCTCATCAATCCTTCTTGCGCAAAAGAAGCCACTAACTTGCCATCTCTTGTAAAAATATTTCCTCTACACAAACCTCTTGCACCAAACGCATTTGGCGATTCTGCTGAAAAAAGCATCCAATCATCAAACTCAAAATCTCTAAAAAACCACATAGAATGATCTAAACTAGCAGTAATTGTATTGCCAAAATTATAGTCTTTTGCATTTGGATTAAAAGCGGCATTTAACACATTGTAATCAGAAATATAGGTTAAAATTTGATGTTTTAGCTGTAAATCCATCTCAGGAATATCGCCTTTTAATTTAAACCAAACTTCCTCTTTTGCAGGTAAGTTTTTTGGCTGCAAAGGATTTGAAGTATGTACAGGTTTAAAATCGATAGGTCTTTCTATGTTTAAAAATGATGATAATGCTTTTGGTAAAAAGTCACCAAATTTCACAACCATTTCTTCCCAACTTAGTAATTCTTCAGGTTGTTTTATATCGGATTTTATAGCTGCTTGATGCTCAAAACCATCTTCTTTTTTATGAAAAGAAGCTGCCATAATAAAAATGGTTTTATCTTTTTGACTAGCAGTAACTCTTCTTGTAGAAAAACTACCACCATTTCTTACTTCTGCAACATCATATTCAATAGGCATTGTTAAATCTCCAGCTTCTAAAAAGTAAGAATGTAGCGAATGTAAAAACCTATCTTTAGGTATTGTTCTGTAAGCTGCGTTTACAGCTTGCGCTAAAACTTGGCCACCAAAAACTATTTTACTTCCAATAGTTACACTTTCGCCAGAAAATTTATTTTTCTCTAAATTTGTTAAAGATAAAAGTTCAATAAGTTCTTTAGTGTTTTTCATTTAGGTTTATAGTTTTAAAGGGAAAATGTTGATGAAAAGGTGTAGGTTGTACACGTTGCAAAAATAGTTTTAAAATTTTGTTTGTAATGCTTTTTTTATGACGAAGATACATCGTTAAATCTTGTGGTTCTGCACCAACAGAACTCTTAATTTCACTTGCAGTTCTGCCAAAATTAATTGTTCTTAAGTTTTTATTGATGGCAATTTCTATGTAATTATACAGCATTTTTTGATAAATAGCAAATTCTCTATTTAGGTGATAATCAATCCCTACAAAATGTGCGTCTAACGAATTTTGGTTGATAATACCAGACATAAAACCAATCATCTTATCTTCTAACCAATAGGTTTTTAGAATATAGTTTTCACCCAGTTTTTCTTTAAAATCTTTGTAGGTAGCTAAGTTAAAATCACCCAAATTAAAAGCAGCATTTGTCGCTACTTTTTTGTAGAGTTCTGTCATTTTTGGCAACTGATTGTCAATATTTTCTAAAGTTACATTTTCAATTTGTATGGCTGCACTTAATTGAATTGCCTTTTTAGCTTTCACTCTAAATTTTGTTTTCATAGCTGCTAAATAGTCATCAAAAATTCGCCAATTTTCATCTATTTGTAAAACCATGTTGGGTTCTACAGAAAAAGCATTGTAACTGTAATCTTTTAATTCATCAGCAATAAAAAGCGATTCATTTATAAAATCTTTTAAAAGAAACGCATCAATTTTTAGGTGCTTATCAACATTTACAAAATGTAGTATTGCTTTTGCTAATTCTTTAATGATGATTTTTTTATCACTATTATTTTTAATAAAAATACCATGTTCGCCACTAACAAAAGTGTTTCCACAAATCAATAGTTTTAAAGGTTTTTTATCAGGAAAAATATGCAGTTTACGAGCAACAGTTTTTAATTTACTTATAAAATCCTCAAAATTATTATCGACAGAATTTAAGTAAAAATCAACAATTTGTATGGATGCAAACGCTTTTGGTTGTTTTTTGTCATCAATTAAAACAACATAAATAAAGTTAATTTTCGAATGATTTTTTTCGATAGAAGCTAAAAAATCTTTGCTAAAATACTTGTTTTCTGCACAATTAAGAACGTCCCAAATAGTATTGGGAATTTCATTAACAGAAGAAAAAAAAAGTGCGTTGTCGTTTTTTTTACAGAAATTCAAGGAATTGATTTACTATTTATTAGTCTTGCAAAGTTCTTAAAAATAACTCGTTTTAAAAATTAAGATTTTAGAAATTAAAATTATAACGTTTCTTTAACAATTTTTTTTTTAGTTAATCTCACTAAAGTCAGTTAAAAAGTATCTTTGCAAAAACATTATAAACTTGATTTTTTGGTCAAGTATACTTCAACTAAATAACGATGAGAAAAATTATTCTAGCTATTCTAGGAGCTTTATTAATTATTGGTGCAATTTTTTTAGGAAATTATTTTATCGATAATAATCAAAAACCAAAACCGACATTTAAAAAAAGTATCAATACAGTTTTTGTAAAAAATGTTAAAAATACGGAAGTTCCTATTGTTTTAACTGCCAATGGCAATTTGGTTGCCAAAAATAAAATTGATATTTTCTCTGAAGTACAAGGTGTTTTAAATACTTCTAATAAGGCTTTTAAACCAGGAACAGCATATAATAAAGGCGAAATTTTATTAAGCATTAATAGCGATGAATTTAGAGCAAGTTTAAAATCGCAAAAGAGTAATTTATTTAATTTAATTACAGCTGTTTTACCAGATTTACGTTTAGATTTTTCATCAGATTTTAAAAAATGGGAAGACTATTTAAAAAGTTTCGATATCGATAAATCGATTCCAAAATTACCTAGTTTTTCATCAGACAAAGAAAAATATTTTATTTCTGGACGTGGAATTTTAACAGCTTATTACAATGTTAAAAATTTAGAAGTTCGTTTATCTAAACATTTAATAAGAGCGCCTTTTAAAGGAGTTTTAATAGAAACTTTAGTAACTCCTGGAACCTTGGTGAGATCTGGTCAAAAATTAGGCGAGTTTATAGATACAGATATTTATGAGTTGGAGGTTTCTATAAATTCTGAATTTGCAGATTTATTAAAAGTTGGGAATGCAGTAGAACTTACAAGTTCAAATAAATCGAAAACTTACGAAGGGAAAGTTGTGAGAGTTAATGGAAGAATCGATCAAATTTCGCAAACCATAAACGCCTATATTCAAGTAAAAGATCCAGATTTAAAAGAAGGGATGTTTTTAGAAGCAAATTTAATTGCAAAATCAGAAACAGATGCTATTGAAATTTCAAGAAAATTATTGGTAAATAACAATGCTGTGTATACTGTTAAAAATGATAGCGTTTTAACGTTGTCAGAAATAAATCCTGTTTATTTTGGTGCAGAAAACGTGGTTATAAAAGGATTAAAAGACAATGATAAAATTTTAGCACAACCTTTTCCAGGTGCTTTTGATGGTATGATTGTAAATATTGGTAAAAAAGATTAATAGCACAAATACTGATATAAACTCAGCATACAATGAAAAAAATAATTACTTATTTTATAAAATATCCAGTTGCAGTAAATGTAATGATTATTGCATTTATTGTTTTTGGGTCGATTGGTGTTTTTAGCATGAAGTCGTCCTTTTTCCCTTTAGTAGATTCAGATTTAATAAATATTTCTTTAACATATCCAGGAGCTTCTCCTACAGAAATGGAGGAAGGTGTTGTCTTAAAAATCGAAGACAATTTAAAAGGAGTTATTGGTGTGGAGCGAATAACATCTGTATCAAGAGAAAATTCGGCTACAGTTAGTATAGAAGTAGAAAGAGGAAAAAATATAGATATTGTTTTAACAGATGTAAAAAATGCAGTAGATAGAGTTCCTTCATTTCCTTCTGGAATGGAACCAGCTGTTATTGCAAAAGTAGAAAATATTAGACCCACCATCAGTTTTTCTGTGAGTGGAGAAAACATTTCTTTAAAATCTTTAAAACAATATGCTAGAAATGTAGAAAATGAAATAAGAGGTATTGAAGGAATTTCGCAAGTTGAAATATCTGGTTTTCCAGATGAAGAAATAGAAATTGCAGTTAGAGAAAACGATTTGCGTGCTTATAACTTGACTTTTGCAGAAGTGGCAGTTGCAGTACAAAATTCTAATATTTTAATTACTGGAGGAAATATAAAAACAGTTGAAGAAGACTATTTAATTAGAGCAAGTAATCGTTCTTATTATGGAGTAGAATTGCAAAGTATTATTGTTAGAACAGAAACAAATGGTAATATAATTCGATTAAAAGATATTGCAGAGGTTAGAGATACGTGGTCAGAAACTCCAGATAGATTGTTTTATAATGGCAATTTAGCAATTAATGTAACAGTAAGTAATACCAATAATGAAGATTTACTTACCACTGCAGATAAAATTAAAGAATACATTCATCAATTTAATCAAGAAAACCAAAATGTACAATTAAATATTTCTAGTGATTCTTCAATTTCTTTAAATGGAAGAACAAGATTATTAATAGAAAATGGGGTTGTAGGTATTTTACTTGTTTTATTCTTTTTAGCGCTCTTTTTAAACTTACGTTTGGCAATTTGGGTAGCTTTTGGATTGCCAGTTGCATTTTTAGGGATGTTTATTTTTGCAGCACAATTTGATGTTACCATAAACGTGTTATCGCTTTTTGGAATGATTATCGTTATTGGTATTTTGGTTGATGATGGAATTGTAATTGGAGAAAATATTTATCATCATTATTACGATTTAGGAAAATCTAAAATACAAGCAGCAATCGATGGAACAATGGAAGTAATTCCGCCAATTGTATCAGCAATTTTAACAACAATAATCGCTTTTTCTACTTTCTTTTTTGTGGATGGAAGAATGGGTGATTTCTTTAGTGAAGTTTCAGTAATTGTAATATTAACTTTAGTTGTTTCTTTACTAGAAGCTTTGGTAATTTTACCTGCACACATTGCACACTCTAAAGCTTTAGATAGAAAAAGATTAGAAAATGGTGAAGAGAAAAAGAAAAATGGAATAGATACTTTTTTTAATAAAGTAAACGAGTTAGCAGATAATTTTTTAGTTAAAGTAAGAGATGGTTTTTATATGCCTTTTCTAAAATTTTGTTTACAAAATAAATTCTTTGCTTTTGCCATTCCAATAGCTTTGGTAATTTTTAGCAAATTAGCAATGGATGCTGGTATTGTGCAACAATCTTTTTTTCCAAGAATTGCAAGTGATCGAGTGCAAGTTGCGTTAACAATGCCACAAGGTACAAATGAGCAAATTACAGATTCTATTATTTCATCTATAGAAGAAAAAGTTTGGTTGGTTAACAAAGAATACTCAGCAAAACAATCTGGAGATTTTCAAGTTATAGAAAATGTTATAAAAAGAGTGGGTCCTGGAAGTGGAAATGCAACATTAACAGTTAATTTATTACCTGGAGAAGCTAGAGATTTTTCATCACCAGAAATAACAAATTCTATAAGTGATAAAGTAGGGAAAGTGTATGGTGTAGAAAGTTTAATTTTTGGTTCTGGAGGTAATTTTGGAGGTAGTCCAGTTGCAGTTTCTTTATTAGGTAATAATATTGATGAACTTAAAGCTGCTAAAGAAGAACTAAAACAAGAATTAGAAAACAATCCGCTCTTAAAAGATATTTCAGACAACGATCCTGCAGGAATTAAAGAATTAAGCATCGTTTTAAAAGATAATGCGTATGTATTAGGGTTGAATTTACAATCTGTAATGGCGCAAATTCGTAGTGGATTTTTCGGTTTTCAAGCACAACGTTTTCAAAGAGGTCAAGACGAAATTAAAGTTTGGGTTCGTTATGACAGAAAAGACAGATCATCCATCAAAAACTTAGATGATATGCGAATTGTAGCACCAAATGGAACAAGAATTCCGTTTTCTGAAATAGCAACGTATACCATAGAAAGAGGAGATATTGCTATCAATCACTTAAATGGAAAAAGAGAAATTCAAGTTACTGCAGATTTAAAAGATTTAGAAACAAGTGCAACAGAAATTTTAGATGATATTAAGGCTAGAATAATGCCTGCAATAACTTCTAAACACCATTCTGTGTCACCACTTTACGAAGGTCAAAATAGAGAGGCTAATAAAACAACAGATTCTTTAAATGTTGTTTTACCGATAATTTTAATGTTGATTTATATTGTAATTGCGTTTACATTTCGCTCTTACAGTCAGCCAATTTTGTTAATAATAATGATTCCTTTTAGTATGATTGGTGTTGTATTAGGACATTATTTTCATAATTTTCCAATTGGTATTTTATCCTTTTTAGGAATTATTGCACTAATTGGTATTATGGTAAATGATGGCTTGGTTTTAATAGGGAAATTCAACAGTTATTTAAAAGAAGGTTTAAAGTTTGATGAAGCCCTAATTAAAGCTGGTCAATCTCGTTTTAGAGCTATTTTCTTAACCTCTTTAACTACTATTGCAGGTTTAGCGCCATTATTATTAGAGAAAAGCAGACAAGCACAATTTTTAAAACCTATGGCAATTTCAATTTCTTATGGAATTGGAATAGCAACCATTTTAACGTTGGTAATGTTGCCCTTGTTATTATCTATTTCTAACTCTATAAAAATGAGTATTAAATGGTTAAAAACGGGAGATAAAGTAACAAAAGAAGAAGTAGAAAGAGCTATTATAGAATCTAAATTTGACGAAGATGAAGATCATTAAAATTACAATATTATTAGTCGTTTTTTTATCGACAGTAAAAGGGTTTTCTCAAGAAATTTTAACCAAAGAAGAAGCGTTAGCAATTGCATTAGAAAATAATTTTGGGATTAAAATTGCTAACAATAATTTAGAAGTTGCCGAAAATAATACAAGTATTTACAATAGAGGTGCTTTGCCAACTGTGGCTTTAACATCTGGCGCAAATTATAGTAGAAATAATCAAAGTTTAATATTAACTGATAGAGATACTGGAAACGATGCAGAAATTGCTGGAAATGGAGTTGTCGCAAAAACCTACAATGCCTCATTGGGTGTAAACTATACAATTTTTGATGGTTTAGGTAGAAAATATAATTATCAGCAGTTGCAAAAAACGTATAATTTAACAGAATTACAAGCTAAGGAAACGATTGAAAACACCTATTTACAGCTGTTTACAGTGTATTTTCAAATTGCTCGTTTATCAGAAAACACTAATAATTTATCTGAAGCTTTAACCATTTCTAAGAGAAGGTTAACACGTGCACAATATCAATATGATTATGGGCAATCTACAAAATTAGAATATTTAAATGCACAAGTAGATGTGAATAATGATAGTATTACATTAATTACTGCCAAGCAACAATTAAACAATGCAAAACGTGGTTTAAATGTAATTTTAGGATCTAAAGAAGATATAAATTATGTAGTAGAAACTGAGGTTGATTATAATACAATGATGAATTATAATGATTTAAAAAATAAAACTTTAGAGAATAATGCCCTTTTAAAACAAGGAGAAACCAATATTGCAATTAGCGAATTCAACATTAAAATAAACAAAGCGAACTTTTTACCTTCTTTAGGTTTTAATGCTTCTTATGGTTTTAATAGAACAGAAAATGAGAATTTAATCAATCCTTTTGGCGCAAAATTAATTACTTCAGATGGTTTAAATGCTGGAATCAACTTAACATGGAATATTTTTGATGGTGGAAGCACTAGAACACGAGTTGCGAATGCTAAAATAGCGTTAGACAATCAGCAAATATTGTTAGAGCAACAAAAAGTAAACATCGAAAATAATTTAAAAAATACTTGGGAGAATTACAACAATCAGTTGTTTATCTTAACTGCACAAGAACAAAATGTGTTGACAAATCAAAATAATTTCGATAGAACTCAAGAACGCTTTAAATTGGGTCAAATAACTTCTCTAGAGTTTAGGCAAGCACAAATAAACTTAATCAATTCTAAAACAGCTTACAATAACGCAAAGTTTGATGCGAAGTTGATTGAACTCCAATTATTACAATTGAGTGGCGATATTATGAATATTAAATTTTAAAAACTGACTTTTATCATAATTTAAGAATGCTATAAGCTTTAATTTTACGTATTAAATTAGATGTCTTATGAATTTTTTTAACATTCCTCTTGTTTCTTGGCTTAATGGAACCATCGTAATTGGTGTTTTTGTGTTGGTTGTAATTGGTTTGGTTGCAGCTGTTTTTATGCTGATGAATACTGATAAAAAAGCAAAAGAGAAGCAAGATATTTAGCGTTACTTTTTTAGGGGTTGTCAAATCATTTTATTAAATTTAGTGTCAAATTATATTTTGAAATGGAAAGTGATTTACAACTTAACTTTGGGTATTTATTTGAGCAAAACTTAATAGATGAGATTGCAAAAGTAGGTGTTTATAAAAATTTTACTGCAGATACTACAATTATAGAATTAGGAGATTTTATAAAATCGATGCCTTTGCTAATTTCTGGTGCCATAAAAATCTTAAGAGAAGATGAAAATGGAGATGAATTAGTTTTATATTATCTGGAAAAAGGAGATACGTGTGCCATGACACTTTCTTGTTGCATGGGGCAAACAAAAAGTAAAATTAGAGCGGTTGCAGAAACAGATGTTGAGTTAATTCTTTTACCAAAAGAAAAAATGACAGATTGGTTAAGTAGCTACAAAACTTGGCAATCTTTTATATTACAAAGTTACCATAATAGAGTGGAAGAGCTTTTGCAAGCTGTAGATACAATTGCTTTTTTAAAGATGGACGAACGCATTTTTAAATACTTAAAAGATAAAGCAATGGTTAACAATAATGATGAGTTAACAACTACTCACAAACAAATTGCTGAAGATTTACATACTTCACGAGTTGTAATTTCTAGACTGCTAAAAAAGCTGGAAAATGAAAATAAAATAAAGCTTTATAGAAATAGTATTAAGGTTTTAGAGCTTTAAATACTATAATTTTTTAGCTCTTTTTATAACTATTATTTTATTGTTTTTTTAAGGCAAGTGTAACTTATGTTACTAAAAAAAATGGTGTAATTATTTATCTTTGAGAAAGTAGATGATAAAACTATTCTTTAAATGATGAGGTTTTTAAAATAAATGAATTTAAATTATGAGTAAATTTTCAGAAATAATAAATCAAGAGAATCCTGTTTTAGTAGATTTTTTTGCTGAATGGTGTGGCCCTTGTAAAACAATGAGTCCAATATTAAAAGAAGTAAAAGATGTTTTGGGTGATAAAATATCAATCATTAAAATTGATGTTGATAAAAACCAATCTTTAGCTGCAAAATATCAAGTTAGAGGCGTACCCACATTCATATTATACAAAGCAGGTAAACAAGTTTGGAAACAATCTGGTGCTGTACAAAAAAATGATTTAATTACGATTATTAAAAGTTTTAGTTAGTTTTAATAGTTAATTGGGGAAAGCACCTGTTTTTTTAAAAGCAGGTGTTTTTGTGAAGAAAATAATAAAATTAATATATGGATTTATCAGCAGATTTTTGGAATGATAAATATAAAAACAACAAAACAGGTTGGGATTTAGGAGAAGTTTCTCCACCCTTAAAAGCCTATTTTGATCAATTAGAAAACAAGAATTTAAAAATATTAATTCCTGGAGGAGGCAATTCTTACGAAGCAGAATATTTATTCAATAACGGTTTTAAAAATGTTTTTGTAGTAGATGTTTCTAAAATTGCTTTAGCCAATATTAAAAAAAGAGTTCCAAGTTTTCCAGCATCGCAATTAATACACGCTAACTTTTTCGATTTAAAAGAATCGTTCGATTTGGTGATTGAACAAACTTTTTTTTGTGCAATTAATCCTGAATTAAGAGCAAAATATGCAGCAAAAATGCACTCAATTTTAAAAGAAAAAGGCAAACTAGTTGGGTTGCTTTTTGAGGCAAAACTTAACGAAGATCATCCACCTTTTGGTGGAAATAAAGAAGAATATTTAACCTATTTTTCTCCTTATTTTAATAATGTGAAAATGGAATCTTGTTACAACTCTTATCATAACAGGCAAGGAATGGAATTATTTATAAGGTTAAAAAAATAAAAAATAAAAAAATTATGGACATTATACAACTTCAAGATAAACCACTAGCACATTACTCATACGCAATTATCAGTAATCATGAAATGGCAATTGTAGATCCATCAAGAGATCCAAAACCTTATTATGAGTTAGCAGAAAAACATAACGCAAAAATAATAGCTGTTTTTGAAACACATCCGCATGCAGATTTTGTAAGTAGTCATTTGCAAATTCATAAAGAAACTGGCGCAAAAATTTATGCAAGTAAATTAGTGGATGCTAATTATCCTCATCAAACTTTTGATGAAGGAGATGCTATTAAAATAGGCAATAGTACTTTTTCTGCCATAAATTCTCCTGGGCATTCTCCAGATAGTATTACTATTATTGCAAAGGATGTTGCTGATGATTATGCAATGTTTTCTGGTGATACTTTATTTATTGGCGATGTTGGTAGGCCAGATTTAAGAGAAAAAGCGGGTAATATGAAAGCCAAAAGAGAAGATTTGGCAAAAAGTATGTACCACACCATAAAAAATAAATTTACACATTTGCCAGATGCAACAATTGTTTATCCAGCACATGGAGCAGGTTCTTTATGTGGTAAAAATATGAGCGATGCTGCTTCAAGTACATTAGGAAAAGAGCGAAAAGAAAATTGGGCATTTCAAGATTTAACAGAAACTGAATTTGTAAAAACTATTTTAGAAGATCAACCTTTTATACCTTCTTATTTTGGTTTTAATGTTGATATTAATAAAGAAGGCGCAACTAATTTTGAAAATGCATTTAGCAATATTCCTTTAAATTTTGGAATCACAGATTTTAAAAAAGATGCTCATTTAATTATTGATGTAAGAAGTGCATCAAACTATATAAAGAATCATTTAGAAGGAAGCATCAATATTATTGCAGAAACAGAAGCAGATAAATTAGAAACTTGGTTGGGTGCTATCGTAAAACCTAAAGAAGGTTTTCATTTAGTAATTGACTCTATAACAGATAAAGAAACAATTTTAAGTAGAATTGCTAAAATTGGATATGAAAAACAGATAAAATCTGTTATTACTTTGGGTGCAGATACTTTTAAAACGTTCGAGTCTTTAGATCTTCAAAATTTTAAAAACAACCCAACAGAGTATACAATTATTGATATCAGAAATAAAAGTGAAGTTGCTGAAGGTAAATTTTTTGAAAACGCAATTTCAATTCCTTTAAATGAACTAAGAAATTCTGAAGAAGAGATACCAACAAATAAACCAATTGTGGTGCATTGTGCAGGTGGCTATAGAAGTGCAGCTGGTAGTAGTATCATTTCAAAATTAATTGATAGTGTTCCTGTTTATGATTTAAGTGATGATGTGAACGATTTTAAATAGCATCTAAATAATTTTTAGAGCAGAAGGCATTTATAAAAAATATAAATGCCTTTTTTTGTTTGGTAACCTTTGTTACTTATAGGAATATTTCTTCGAGCTATTTTTGTACTATAAATAGATAATTAATGAAGAAGTCCTATATTTTTATACTTTTTTTAGTGTTATTTGGTGTTAAACTGAATGCACAAGAAATAATGCCAATTTCAAAGGCAGAAGTCCTTGCTAAAGTTTCAGAAAACAATACAGCAATTAAAATTTCTGAAGAAGAATTTAACGCTTCAAAAGCAGATTATAAGCAAACAAATGCTGTTTTTCTGCCAAATATCACTGCAAGTCATACAGGTATTTCTACCACAAATCCTTTAATGGCTTTTGGTTCTAAATTAAACCAAGGCATATTAACAGCAGCAGATTTTAATCCAACTTTGTTAAATAATCCAACAACTACTCAAAATTTTGCAACTATAATTAAGGTTGAGCAACCCCTTATTAATTTAGATGGCTTTTATCAACGAAAAGCAGCAAAATCTAAAATGGAAGCCATGTTTTTACAAACAGAAAGAACACAAGATTTTTTGGTGTTCGAAGTTGAAAAAGCATACATGCAATTGCAATTAGCATATCAAGGAGTTTTGGTTTTAGAGAAAGCTTTAGAAACATCAAATGCAAATAAAACTATGGCAGATAATAGTTTTAAGCAAGGAGTTTTACAAAGAGCAGATGTTTTAAATGTAGAAATCCGAGTTACAGAAGTTAAAAATCAGTTACAAACTGCAAAAAGTAATGTGCAAAATACTTCCAATTATTTGTCTTTTTTAATGAATGATAAAAATGATGTTGTTTACAAACCTACAGAAACTTTAACTGTTTTTGATTTTAATGTTGATGACAAACTCATCTCTGAAAACAGAGCAGATATAAGAGCGATGCAATTAGCATTAAAAGGTTTTGAGGCAATGAATAAAGCAGATAAAATGGCCTTTTTGCCACGTTTAAATGCCTTTGGAAGTTATGAAATGTATGACAATAAAATTTTTCAAGGTGATGCAAGTGGTTATGTAATTGGTGCGCAATTAAGTTGGGATATTTTTCAAGGTTCTAAACGTTTTGGAAAAGCACAAAAAAGTAAAGCAGAATTTGAAAAATCGAAATTAGAATATAATCAATACGTGTCTAAAAATAATTTAGAACTAAACAAAGTAAAACGTCAATTAGTAGATGCTAAAAACAGCTTAGAACTAACAAAATTGGCAGTAGAACAATCAGAGGAATCTTTACGAATTAGAAAAAATAGATTTAAAGAAGGTTTAGAAAAAACATCTGATTTGTTAATTGCAGAAACGCAGTTTGCTCAAAAGCAATTAGAATATTATCAAACCATGTATCAATATAATTTTACACAAACGTATTTAAATTTTTTAACCAAAGAATAGAAAAAGGTTGCAATAAGCAGTCGTAGTTTTCAGAAAAAATAAAACAAATTCAAATGAAAAAATACATACATATCATAGCATTCTTCACATTATCAATAATGATAGTTAGTTGTGGAAGTGATGAAAAAAAAGCAGTAGTTAATACAACACCAGCAATTAATGTAAAAGTTAGTAAAGTTGGAGTAAATAATAACAATCCGTTTTTGTCTGTCAGTGGAAAAATACAAGCTTCTAAAAGTGCAGAATTAAGCACTAGAATTATGGGTTTTGTAAAAAATGTTCATGTAAATGTAGGTGATAAAGTGAGCGAAAATCAATTATTAGTATCTATTAATAATTCAGATTTACAAGCAAAAAAAGCGCAAGTAAATGCTGGTATTGTGCAAGCAAAAACAGCTTTTATTAATGCAGAGAAAAATTACAATCGTTTTAAAAATTTGCTTGAGAGTAACAGTGTTACGCAAAAAGAAATGGATGATATGACTGCAAATTATCAAATGGCAAAAGCAGGTTTAGAAGTTGCAAATCAGCAAAAAAATGAAATTGATGCACAGTTTAAGTATAGTAATATTACAGCTCCTTTTAGTGGAATAGTTACCAGTAAAAATATTAAAAAAGGAGATATGGCAAATCCTGGAATGACTTTAATTAGCATAGAAAATCCTACTAATTTTGAAGTGCTTGCTATGGTTCCTGAATCTGAAATTGCACACATACAAAAAGAAACTGAGGTAACTGTTTTAGTGAAATCTATCAATAAAACTTTACAAGGTAAAGTTACAGAAATTAGTACTTCTGCTAAAAATACGGGTGGCCAATATTTAGTAAAAATAAAATTGGAAAAAACTCCCGCAAATATTTTATCTGGCATGTTTACAACCATTCAGTTTCCTGTTGAAAGAAAAGCAACGTCAGAAATGGTTTTAATACCTATGGACGCCATTGTTAAAAAAGGACAATTAACTGGAATTTATACTGTAAGCGAGAGTAAAACTGCATTATTACGTTGGTTGCGTTTAGGAAAAACGTATGGAAATGAAGTTGAGGTTTTATCTGGTTTAAATGTAGATGAATCTTACATCGTTTCTGCTGAAGGAAAATTATTCAATGGAGCAAAAATTAGTCTTCAGTAGGCAGTTTTTCAGTGTGCAGTTATAGGTATAAATAACAATTTAATAGTAGTAAAAAAATTCGCGTTAAGGATAGCAGTGGAAATCCTTTTTTTACTGAACTGGTTTCAGTATCTCTTTTAAAAGAGCAGAAAGCTTAAGTAGAAAGATGCTGAAATTAATTCAGCACAAGAAAAAAGATTGAAACGGATAGCCTGTTAAAACGCCCAAAATATAAGAAAATATGAAAGAAGGTTTAGCTGGTAAAATTGCAAAAGTCTTTATTGGATCGAAACTTACAGTTTTACTGATGATCGTTTTTATGGTTGTTGGTGTGTATGCTTCGTTTTTGATTCCGAGAGAAGAAGAGCCACAAATTGATGTGCCAATGGCAGATATTTTTGTGGGTTATCCAGGAGCAAGTCCTACTGAAGTAGAAACGAGAGTTGTAAAACCTTTAGAGAAATTAATTTCTAATATTAAAGGTGTAGAGTATGTGTATGCTACTGCTATGAACGAAAAAGCAATGGTAATTGTACAGTTTTACGTGGGCGAAGATATTGAGCGTTCGTTTGTGAAATTATACAATGAGATTAATAAACACATGGATCAAATGCCACAAGGTGTTACTTTTCCTTTGGTAAAAACACGTGCAATTGATGATGTGCCAATGTTGGGATTAACATTGTGGAGTGAAAACTACAATGATTATCAATTAAGCCAAATGGGGCAAGAATTAGAAACTGAGATTAAGAAAATAAATGATGTTTCTATTACGCATAAAATTGGTGGAAGAAATCGCCAATTAAGAGTTGTTTTAGATAAAGATAAATTAGCTGCTAGTGGTTTAGATTTCTTGTCGGTTTCAGAAATGATAAAAGCAAATAATACACAATTAAGCTCTGGAAGTTTTGATAAAAACGATACTGAATTTTTAGTAAAAACGGGTAAATTTTTAGCTTCTGCAACAGATGTTGAGAATTTGGTGGTTGGTGTACAAGAGAACAGACCTATTTATTTAAAACAGATTGCAACTATTATTGATGGACCAGAAATTCCTCAAAATTATGTGTCTTTAGGTTTTGGACAAGCTAGTGAAAAATCTGAAACTTATAAATCTGAATATCCTGCAGTAACTATTTCTGTTGCAAAAAGAAAAGGTGCAGATGCCATGAAAATTTCAGAATTAATTTTAGATAAAGTAGCACATTTACGTACTACTTTAATTCCTGATGATGTTCATGTAGAAGTTACCAGAAATTATGGAGAAACAGCTTCTCATAAAGTTTCAGAATTGTTGTGGCACCTTATTGGATCTATCTTTGCAGTTACATTGGTGGTAATGTTAGCCATGGGTTGGAGAGGTGGTTTGGTCGTCTTTTTATCTGTGCCAATTACGTTTGCTTTAACATTGTTAAGTTATTACATGTTAGATTATACCTTAAACAGAATTACGCTTTTTGCATTGGTCTTTGTAACTGGGATTGTGGTTGATGATTCCATTATTATTGCAGAAAATATGCACAGGCATTTTAAAATGAAACGCTTGCCTTTTAAACAAGCAGCTTTATATGCCATCAATGAAGTTGGGAACCCAACAATTTTGGCAACATTTACAGTAATTGCTTCTGTTTTACCAATGGCTTTTGTATCTGGTTTAATGGGGCCTTATATGGCACCAATGCCAATTGGAGCATCTATTGCAATGATTTTATCATTATTTGTAGCCTTAACAATTACACCTTATTTAGGGTATATTTTCTTAAAAGAGAAAGATAAAAAAGGAGCTGTTGAAAAACAAGAAAAGCCTTTAGAAGAAACTTTTATTTATAAAGTTTATAATAAATTAGAAAGACCTTTATTAGAAAATGGAACGAAAAGATGGTTGTTTTTAGGAGGTACATTTATTGTGTTAATGGCAACAATGGTATTGTTTTTCACCAATTCTGTTGCTGTAAAAATGTTACCTTTTGATAATAAAAATGAATTTCAGGTTGTAATTGATATGCCAGAAGGAACAACGCTAGAAAGAACTGGAGTTGTAACTCAAGAAATTGCTCAATATTTAGCAACAAGACCAGAAGTGATTAATTATCAAAATTATATTGGTACTTCTGCTCCAATCACTTTTAATGGTTTGGTGCGTCATTACGATTTACGTGGTGGATCTAATATGGCTGATATTCAAGTGAATTTGGTTGATAAAGGCGAACGTGAAATTCAAAGTCATGGTATTGCAAAATTATTAAGACCAGAAATTCAGAAAATAGCAAAGAAATACAATGCGAATGTAAAGCTGGTGGAAGTTCCTCCAGGACCACCAGTTTTATCAACAATTGTTGCAGAGGTTTATGGACCAGATTATGAACAGCAAATTAAAATAGCAAACAGCGTTCAAAATATCTTAAAAAATACAGATGATGTAGTTGATGTTGATTGGATGGTTGAAGCTGATCAAACTGAATATCAATTTGAAATAAACAAAGAAAAAGCAATGTTGTATGGAGTTGCACCTCAACAAATTGCATACACCATGAATATGGCTTTGTCTAACAGTTCTATAACAACTTTATATGATGAAAATGCAGTAAATCAAATTGGATTGGTTTTGTCTTTGGATGAAAAAGAAAAATCAACCATTTCAGATATTTCTCAATTAAAAGTAAAATCGAAACAAGGAAATATGATTCCTATTGCAGATTTGGTTGAAGTTAAAGAAACAATTGCTGCAAAAAGTATTTATCGTAAAAACCAAAAACGTGTAGTGTATGTTTTGGCAGATATGGCTGGTGAGTTGGAAAGTCCTGCATATGCTATTTTAGGAATGGAAGAAAAATTGAATACAATTAAGCTTCCTGAAGGTTATAAATTAAACGAAATGTATTTAGGTCAGCCAGATTTTGAAGACGATTATACTGTTAAATGGGATGGAGAATGGCAAATTACTTTAGAAGTGTTTAGAGATTTAGGAATCGCCTTTTTAGGAGCCATTATCTTAATTTATATTTTAATTGTTGGATGGTTTCAAAACTTTAAAGCGCCAATTGTAATGATGGTTGCCATTCCATTATCATTAATAGGAATTGTTTTAGGACATTGGATTATGGGAGCATTTTTTACAGCAACCTCTTTTATTGGTATGATTGCTTTGGCTGGAATTATGGTGCGAAATTCGGTTTTATTGATTGATTTTATCAACTTAAGATTAGAAGAAGGAGTGCCTTTAAAACAAGCTGCAATTGAAGCTGGAGCTGTAAGAACAACGCCAATTTTATTAACTGCTGGTACAGTAGTAATTGGAGCATTTGTTATTCTTTTCGATCCAATTTTTCAAGGTTTGGCAATTTCATTAATGGGTGGAACAATCGTTTCTACAGTGTTAACATTATTAGTGGTGCCTTTAGTGTATTATATGATTGAAAAGAAGAATTATAAATAAAAACTTACCATATGAAGTTAGTGATTGTAACAGCAGTAGGAGAGTTTCATCAAGAAATTATAAAACTCTTTAAAAAGGCAAATATTGAAAACTTTAGTGAATCTGACATTGATGGACATAAAAATACGGCATCAGTTTTAGTTGCATCAAGTTGGTTTTCAGGACAAAAATCAAGTAATGAATCTATCCTGTTTTTTTCTTTTACAGAAGATAAAAATATAGAAGATTTATTCAGTTTGATACAAGAGTTTAATCAAAATTTAGAAACGAATAACCCAATAAAAGCGGTTGTTGTTCCTATAGAAAAATTTATATAAATTAAAAAAATAGAAAGATTATGCTAAATAAATATTTTAGAATTATTGTGGGTTTCATGGTTTTGTTAACTGTTTTATTAACCTATTATGTAAGTGTTAATTGGTTGTGGTTAGGCGTTTTTATTGGTTTAAATTTAATACAATCTGCGCTTACTAAGTGGTGTTTGTTAGAAGTGATACTTATAAAACTAGGCGTTAAAAAATAATTTATATAGCAAATGAGGTTATTTTATTTTAAGATAACCTCATTTTAATTTTATGAATATTTTAAATAAGTTATTTTTATTTATTCTAAATAAACAATTATATTTGCAGTATTATAATTTTTTAGAATGATTGTTTTTTATACTTCACAAAAACCTACTATTTCATTTTCAAATACAGCTATTTGCGATACTGTTTGTTCTTCGAATTGTATTACTCCAAAAAGTAAATGCTGTAATAAATATAAAAAGAAAGGGATTAATTGTAAAAGATGTCCAAATATTTTATTAAAATCGGCATCATAATTTTATTGGGTTTTCTAATCTTTAAAGTATTTAATCAACTCTAGTTAATTTATCCTATTTCGTCTATAAATAAGACAATAAATATATATTTTTGTTGTTTATTTAATCTATGAAGTCTTTAGCTTATTTTTTATTAATTGTAGCATTTTTTGCTACCATTACTTCTTGTCAAGAAAATGGTATTGTTTTACCTGTTAAACAAAATATCGAAGGCGATTTTGAAGTTGTAATTGATGGAGAAGTTTTTTTAACAAATAATGTAAGCTTTACAGTAATCAATCAAGAAATAACAATTACAGCTATAAAAACCGAAACAAACGAAACCTTAATTTTAAAGGTGGATGATTTTAGTAACGCTAGTTTTAGTTTAGAAGGAGATGAAAATGTTGCGAGTTATAGTATAGAAGATTCAGCAAATATTGATATTTGGACCACCTTAAACGCAACTACAAGCAGAGGAAATATTCAATTTTCAGAGATAAATTTTACCAATAATACTGTTTCTGGAACTTTTAGCTTTATTGGTAGAAATGAAAACTTAGGTTCTTCAAAAGCATTTAGTAATGGGAGTTTTAGTAACGTTCCAAGAAATTAAAACTTAATTAATCTTTTAGTTTTTCTATTGCAAAAGGTAAAATTCTCTCTACAAATTTTGTGTACGCTAATGTAGATGGATGCAAACCATCTGAAGCCACTAAACCTGTATTTGATAAACCTTCACGAGTTATATCAGTAATATTTACAAAAGTAATTCCATTTTGTTCACAATAATTTTTGGCAAACTCATTGTATTTATCAATTTCTGTTGATATGGATGCACTTCCTCTTCCAAAAGGCGTAAAGGCATAATCTGGAATTGAAACTACAATTACATTCTTTTTTTTATCATTTGCAGCTTTGATAGATGATGCTATTAACTCAGGAAACTCTTTTTCATAAATAGAAAGCTCTCTTTTTTGAAATTGGTTATTCACACCAATTAATAGAGTTACCAAATCAAAGTCATCAGTAATATTTTCTTGCTCAATGGTATTTATTAAGTTGGTGGTTGTCCAACCAGTTCTTGCAATCACCTGCAAACTAAAAGTAGTATCTTTTTTAAAGTTGATTGACAGACTATCTTTTAACTGTTCAGGAAATCTACATGTTTCACAAACGCTTTCCCCAATTGTATAACTATCTCCTAAAGAAAGAATTTTAAATTCCTTTTTCTGTTGAATAATAGGTATATCATCAATAATTAAAATTTGATCGCTATTATTTTCGCAACCAAAACTCATCAATAAAATTAATATTACAAGAAAATAGCTTCCTTTTTTTTGTTTAATTTTTTGAAATTTAGGTGTAAGAAATAACATTTTTTTAAATATATAAATTCAATTATATATACGAAATAAATACTTTAAAGGTTTGGTGTTGAATTTGTTTCAGTATCAAAAACCTTTGAAGTCTCACAATTTCGTTCATGATTTAACTATTATTTAAAAGCGTTCAGTCCAGTAATATCCATCCCAGTAATTAGTAAATGAATATCATGAGTTCCTTCATAAGTTACTACACTTTCTAAATTCATCATGTGTCTCATTATTGAATATTCGCCTGTAATACCCATTCCACCAAGCATTTGTCTTGCGTCTCTAGCAATTTTTAAAGCCATATCTACATTATTACGTTTTGCCATCGAAATTTGAGCAGTTGTAGCTTTTCCTTCGTTTTTTAGAGTTCCCAATCTCCAAGCTAATAATTGAGCTTTTGTGATTTCAGTAATCATTTCAGCTAATTTTTTCTGTTGTAATTGAAACTGTCCTATAGGTTTACCAAATTGTTCACGTTCTTTTGAATAACGTAAAGCAGTATCATAACAATCCATTGCAGCACCAATTGCGCCCCAAGCAATTCCATATCTAGCAGAATCTAAACAACCTAAAGGCGCTCCAAGTCCAGATTTATTTGGTAATAAATTTTCTTTCGGCACTTTTACATTATCAAAAATTAATTCTCCAGTAGACGAAGCTCTCAAAGACCATTTATTATGAGTTTCTGGCGTAGAAAAACCTTCCATGCCACGTTCTACTAATAAACCATGAATTCTACCTTCTTCGTTTTTTGCCCAAACAACTGCAACATTACAAAAAGGTGCATTTGAAATCCACATTTTTGCACCATTTAATAAATAATGATCCCCATTATCTTTAAAATTTGTTTCCATTCCTCCAGGATTTGAGCCATGATTTGGTTCTGTCAATCCAAAAGAACCCATCCATTCACCAGAAGCTAATTTTGGTAAATATTTTTTACGTTGTTCCTCAGTTCCGTAAGTAAAAATAGGATACATCACCAAAGAAGATTGCACAGAAGCTGTAGAACGAACTCCAGAATCTCCACGTTCTATTTCTTGCATAATTAAACCATAAGAAATCTGATCTAATCCTGCACCTCCATATTCTTCTGGAATGTAAGGTCCAAAAGCACCAATTTCTGCCAAACCACTAATAATTTGTTTTGGGAATTCAGCTTTTTGAGCATATTCTTCAATAATAGGAGAAACATCACGTTTTACCCATTCTCTTGCAGAATCACGAATTAATTTGTGTTCTTCCGTTAATAAATCATCAATATTATAATAATCTGGAGCTTGGAATAAATCTGGTTTCATAAAATGTATATTTAAAACTGATGTGTAATGTTTGTTATTTAACAAAAATATTAATAATTGTTTAATTTTAATGATTAATTATGAATAAAGGATTTTAAATTTGATGGAATAAAAATAAGCAATTTTTAAAGTTCATTTCATTAAATCACCAAAAAGTTGTAGTTTTCATTTAAGTTTGTAGCAATGAAATTTACTCTCGGAAAACAGGAACGATTAAAAAGTAGAAAGTTAATAGAAAAGCTTTATAAAGAGGGCAATTCTGTAAAAGCTTATCCTTTAAGAATGATGTATTTAAAAACTGCACATACATCAGATTTTCCTGCGCAAGTTGGTGTGTCTGTGCCAAAAAGAAATTTTAAAAAAGCACCTGATAGAAACCGATTAAAAAGGTTAATGCGTGAAACGTATCGTTTGCAAAAGGCAATTGTGTATGATAATTTAGACCAACCTTATGTTTTTATGATTTCGTATCTTGGCAGAGACAAATGGAATTACGAAGATTTGCATGCAAAAATGGAAAAGTTATTGAAGTTATTTGTTGATGAAACAAAAAAAGAGTAATCAGTTTTCAGTTGCAGTAAACAGTTAAAATCGTTATGATTTTTATTTTACGTGATATGAAATATTCAAAAAATGAGTTTCCATTTATAGGTAATATTATAAAAAAAACATGAAAAAATATACATCATCAAAAAAAATAATTCTTGTTCTTTTAGTGGCAACGATTTTTTTATCATTTTCATTTAAGTCGAAATTTTTTGAAGTTGCCAAACAAATAGAAATTTACAATTCGTTATTCAAGGAGTTGAACATGTATTATGTTGATGAAATAAACCCAGCTGAATTAACTGATTTAGCCATAAAAAATACCTTAAAAGATTTAGATCCTTATACTAATTTTTACAACGAACAAGATGTAGAAGACGCAAGAATTAGAAGAGAAGGAGAATATGCTGGTATAGGAGTTTCTGTTTTTTATACACAAGAAGGTATTGAAATAAGTGAAATTTATAAAGGTTTTTCTGCTGATAAAGCTAATTTAAAAGCGGGTGATGTTATAATTTCTGTAAACGGACAATCTCTTAATAATATGGAAAGAGAGCAACTTTCTATGTTTTTAAAAGGGACACCAAACACAAAAGTTTCCATAGAAATTAAACGTCAAGGAGAAATTTTAAAAAAGGAACTAAAAAGAGAAAAAGTAGAAATAAATCCTGTTCCTTTTTATGATATGATTGATGAAGAAACTGGTTACATAACATTAACTCGTTTTAATAACAAAGCATCATCTGAAGTAAAAAAAGCATTTAAAGATTTGAAAAAGCAAGGAATGAAAAAACTAGTTTTCGATTTGCGCTCAAATCCTGGAGGATCTTTAATGGAATCTATCAATATTGCTAACTTTTTTATTCCAAAAGGAAAAGTGGTAGTGACTACAAAAGCTAAAATTAAAAAATGGAGTAATACTTATAAAACATCCAACGAACCTTTAGATTTAGAAATGCCAATTGTGGTTTTAATAAATGGAAGTTCTGCATCAGCATCTGAAATTGTTAGTGGTTCTTTGCAAGATTATGATAGAGCTGTAATTATGGGAGAACGTTCTTTTGGGAAAGGATTAGTTCAACGTCAAAAAGAATTGACTTATGGGACACAATTAAAATTGACGATTTCTAAATATTATACACCAAGTGGAAGATGTATTCAAGAGTTAGATTACACCAATCGAAATTTAAAAACGGGTGAAGTTCCTAAGTTTTCTGATCATGGAATTAATGAATTTAAAACTGCCAATGGACGAACCATTTTTGATGGAGGAGGCGTTTTACCAGATGTGCAAATTGACACATCTGAAAAAACAGTTGCTACAGAAAACCTTATAAGTTCTAAAGCAATTTTTAATTTTGCAATTGATTATGTATCGAAAAATAAAGAAATAGCTTCTGCAGAAAATTTTCAGATTAAAGATTCCGATTTTAAAGATTTTACAAAGTTTTTAGAAAGCGATACTACTTTTGTAACGCAACAAGAAAGTTTGTTCAAAAAAGCCTATTTATCCACAGAAAAGAATAATATAAGTAAAGAATACGAAAAAATTGAAGAAATATTATTTGAAAATAAAATTGGAGAAATTTCTAAAAATAAAGATATTATTAATGAACTTCTGGAAGACCAAATTCTTAAAAATTATTATTATGAAGAAGGAGTTTACAAACATCATTTAAAAAATGATGCAACCATTTCTAAAGCTATGGAATTGATGAAAAATCTAGATTCCTATAATCAAATATTATCAGCGAAATAATTTTATATTTGCACTTCAAAAATAAAAATGCTACACACAAAAAATATCGATAGAACAAGAGCGCAAGAATCTACAAATGCTATAGAAAAATTATATATTTCTATGCGCCATTTATTTAGTAGAGGTTTTTATAAACCTATGGGAGTTTCTGGTGAAACTTTGCGTAAATCTTTGTTGCTTTTACGTCCAGAAATTTATGGATCTATTGCAGAAGAAAAAATAGAATTAGATGGGTTAGTTTATGTTTTAGAAAGACTTCCTGAAGGTATTGAGCAATGTCAATTTATAAATTTAACTGCGGATGAAGGGTATAAGAACTCTCATTTTGAGCCTATTATTCCACCAAAAAGAAGAAGGAATTGTTATAGAATAGACAA